>Ga0065714_10000055_pt1 | contig 14101 bp, 13 predicted proteins | sample MisRhiReplicate2_FD_59101 | JGI IMG/M metagenome (GOLD analysis project Ga0065714, IMG submission 59101) | Miscanthus rhizosphere microbial communities from Kellogg Biological Station, MSU, sample Rhizosphere Soil Replicate 2: eDNA_1 v2... | ecosystem: Host-associated > Plants > Roots >...
CAGAAAAGAGGGTGACCGGGTGGTTCTGCTGTATTTAACGTAAATCGAGCACCGCCGCCCATTGCTCGGCCGTCACCGGCATCACCGACAGTCGCGAGCCTTTCTGCACCAGCGGCATCTCGGCCAGCGCCGCCTGCTGTTTCAGGTAATCCAGCTTAAGCACCTTGGGAAACGTCTCGATATGCGCAACATCGATCGCGCTCCAGGCGTTTTTCTCTGCCGTGGCTTTCGGATCGTAGTAATGACTCTCTGGCTCCAGCGCCGTCGGGTCCGGATACGCGGCTTCGACGATCTTCCCGATCCCGGCGATCCCCGGTTCGGGGCAGCTGGAGTGATAGAAGAAAAACTCGTCGCCCACGGCCATGGCCCGCAGAAAATTACGTGCCTGGTAGTTGCGAACCCCGTCCCAGCGCGCCTTGCCAAGCGTCTCCAGGCCCTTGATCGAGAGTTCGTCGGGCTCGGATTTCATTAGCCAATAAGCCATGGTTTTTGCTCCTTGCGAAGTGGGTGGGCAAGTTGTCAGGGAATTTTATGACAAACCGACGGTCGGTTGACGCCAGCGTTTGCGTGTCGGTTCACGTTGTCGCAAAATGCCGGCCTTCTAAGCTTGACGCTGCTGCACGGCCTACACCTACAACGGAAACCGCTGCTGTCATCGTGTTGATGTGCCTTTGGGGGGCAATCGATGAAACGCAAACCGGATTTACTATGGATTTTGGTTATTTTGTTCGGCCTCGGCGTCGTGACCACTGGCTATGCCCAAAGCCTGTGGAGCAACAAGACCGACGCTCCGATCGAAATCGCGCAGCAACAACAGCCNTCGGCCTTCAAACGCTGAANCTGTCTTCGGACGCCGCTGATTCCAGTGGCGTCTAGCCGGCGAAATACCACGCCTTGTCTGTCACCGTTCCCTGTAACGGCACATCCCAGCTCGCTTGAGCCAATCGTTCGACCTTCTGACATTCATGGGCCAGCCCCAATAGCGTCGGCTTGCGCCAGTTTTTGCGCCGCGCCAGGTACGCCAGGCTCCGGTCGTAGAAACCACCGCCCATCCCAAGACGTCCGCCGACATCGTCAAACCCCACCAGCGGCAGCAACACCAGATCCAGCGCCCAGACTTTGCGTTGCCGGGCGAGATTGTGCATGGGTTCGAGAATACGAAACCGGTTGGGTTTCAGCTTCTCGCCGGGGCGAATTCGCTGGAACACCATTTTGGTTCGTGGCCAGGCGCTGAGCACCGGCAGATAAGTTGCCTTGCCCCGGCGTTGAGCGGCACGCAGCAAAACACGCGGGTCGATTTCACCGTCGGTGGGCAGATACAGGGAAATATGTTTTGCGCGGCGAAACAGCGGTTGCTGGGCCAATTGCTTGTACAGCCCGCGAGCGGCCTGGCGTTGCTGACTGGGCGTCAGTGCGCGGCGGGCCTTGCGCAGCATGCGTCGAAGTTGCGGGCGGGGCAGCAGCGCAGGTTCGGTCATGGATTCGGGCTTCAGAAGGGTAAGTACATAAAGCGTACCCGTAAAAAAGCCGATGCCGGTATTTAAACCGGCATCGGACTGGAATCAGGCTCCCCGGATGANCCGCTGCTGACTTAGCCCTTGAACCCGAAAGTTCAAGGTGGAAGATGCAGTAGGCTTTAAGGCTTTCCGTCTAGCGGACATGCACACCAGCCCAACGTGCAACTTCCAGGGTAGTGCGAATCGGCTCAGGGACGTGGTCAACTGGCAAGCACCCCAGGGAGTGATGCGAGTATACCCCAAGCGGTTTCGCGTTTCAGCCCTTGGTGACGTCCGGATCGGTTGCGAGCACCAGATCGACGCGATCCAGCAGGTCGCGAACCTGCTCACGGGTCGAGCCGCTGGCCTGTACATCCGGGCGTTCTTCCTTGTGCAGGAGATCGTGGGTGATGTTCAGGGCGGCCATCACGGCGATGCGATCGGCGCCGATGACTTTGCCGCTGCTGCGGATTTCGCGCATCTTGCCGTCCAGGTAACGGGCGGCGCTCACCAGGTTGCTGCGCTCTTCCTGGGGGCAGATGATCGAATATTCTTTATCGAGGATCTGCACGGTAACGCTATTGCTTGAACTCATGAGTCTTGCTCCAGGGCCTTGAGGCGCGAAATCATTGATTCGACCTTACGCCGGGCGATTTCGTTCTTTTCAATGAGGTGAGCGCGTTCCTCGCGCCAGGTCTTTTCCTGAGCTAATAGGAGTCCGTTTTGACTCTTTAGTTGCTCGACGCGGNTAATTAGCAGTTCGAGTCTGGCCATCAGCGCTTGCAGGTCGGTGTCTTCCATTGTGTCCACTGAAAATGTGTCAGATGGGTGGTAGCTGGCGGACAGCCTTTAATAGTCTTGGCGAGTCTGTCGATGTAGGATACAGGCCTTCATTCTAGACATAGCGCCGTCTGGCGCCTAGCTGCCCATGCCCATTCAGAATTCCCCGTACCAAGCCTTCGCCAAACTGCTGACTTCCAGCGGTCATAACGTCTCGCCTGCCGAACTGCATGGCCTGTTGCTCGGCCGCAGTTGCGCCGGNGCCGGTTTCGATGCCGAAGGCTGGCTGATCGATGCCGCCGAGCTGCTCGAAAGCGAGCCGCAGGATAATGTCCGCAACGCCTTGATCGGCTTGCAGGAGATGGTCAAGGGCGAGCTCACTGGCGACGACGTGACCGTCGTTCTGCTGCTGCCGACCGATGACGANCCACTGGCCGACCGCGCCGCCGCACTGGGCCAATGGTGCCAGGGTTTCCTCAGCGGTTTCGGCCTGAACTGCCGTGACAGCAGCATGCTGAGCACCGAGGCCACCGAAGTGCTTCAGGACCTGGCGGCTATTTCGCAGGTGCAAGACGCCCTGGAAGAGTCCGACGACGGCGAAAGCGATTACATGGAAGTGATGGAGTACCTGCGCGTCGCGCCGCTGCTGCTGTTCACCGAAAACAAAAAGCCGGACGCGCCGGCTGCCGCCAAACCGTCGTTGCATTAATCGCGTGAAAGGGAAAGCCATCTGCCCATGATTCATATCCCGAAATCGGAATACAGCCGTCGCCGCAAGGCCCTGATGGCGCAGATGGAACCCAACAGCATCGCCATCCTGCCCGCCGCCGCCGTTGCGATCCGCAACCGCGACGTCGAGCACGTCTACCGTCAGGACAGCGACTTCCAGTACCTCAGCGGTTTTCCCGAACCTCAGGCGGTCATCGTTTTGATGCCGGGGCGTCTGCATGGCGAATACATACTGTTCTGCCGTGAACGCAATGCCGAACGGGAGTTGTGGGACGGCCTGCGCGCCGGGCAGGAAGGCGCGATTCGCGACTTTGGCGCCGACGACGCCTTCCCCATCACTGACATCGACGACATCCTGCCGGGCCTGATCGAAGGTCGCGACCGGGTGTATTCGGCCATGGGCAGCAACCCGGAATTCGACCGACACCTGATGGACTGGATCAACGTGATCCGCTCTAAAGCGCACCTCGGCGCCCAGCCGCCGAACGAATTCGTTGCCCTGGATCATCTGCTTCACGACATGCGCCTGTATAAATCGGCGGCAGAAGTGAAGGTGATGCGCGAAGCCGCACGGATTTCCGCACAGGCACACATCCGCGCGATGCAGGCCAGTCGTGTGGGGCTGCATGAGTTCAGCCTCGAAGCCGAACTCGACTACGAATTCCGCAAGGGCGGGGCGAAAATGCCGGCCTACGGTTCGATCGTCGCCGCTGGGCGCAACAGCTGCATCCTGCATTACCAGCAGAATGACGCGGTGCTCAAGGACGGCGATCTGGTGCTGATCGATGCCGGTTGCGAGATCGACTGCTACGCCAGCGACATCACCCGCACCTGGCCGGTCAACGGCAAGTATTCAGCGGAACAGAAGGCAATCTACGAATTGGTGCTGGCGTCGCAAGAAGCTGCGTTTGCGGAAATCGCCCCGGACAAACACTGGAATCAGGCCCACGAAGCCACAGTCCGGGTGATTACNGCCGGTCTGGTGAAGTTGGGNCTGTTGCAGGGCGACGTCGACGAGTTGATCGCCANCGAAGCCTATAAAGCGTTCTACATGCACCGCGCCGGCCACTGGCTGGGCATGGATGTACATGACGTTGGCGAATACAAGGTCGGCGGCGAATGGCGTGTATTGGAAGTCGGCATGGCGCTGACCGTGGAACCGGGCATCTACATTGCCCCGGGCAACCAGAACGTAGCGAAGAAATGGCGCGGCATTGGCGTGCGCATCGAGGACGACGTAGTGGTCACCAAAAGCGGCTGTGAAATCCTGACCAAAGGCGTNCCGAAAACGGTCGCCGAGATCGAGGCCTTGATGGCCGCCGCGCGGACACAAGCGGCATGAGTCGAGTCAATCTGGCAATCATCGGTGGTGGTCTGGTCGGCGCCAGCCTGGCGTTGGCGTTGCAGGCCGGGGCCAAGGCTCGTGGCTGGAAGATCGTGCTGATCGAGCCGTTTGCCCCCGGCGATACTTATCAACCGAGCTATGACGCCCGTTCCTCGGCGTTGTCCTACGGTGCCAAGCAGATTTATCAACGCCTGGGCGTGTGGCAGGAAATCTCCCGCCGCGCCGAGCCGATCAAACAGATTCATGTCTCCGACCGTGGACGCTTCTCCACCGCGCGATTGTCGGCGATGGAAGAGGGCGTTCCGGCGCTGGGTTATGTGGTGGAAAACGCCTGGCTCGGCCAATGCCTCTGGCAGGGGCTGGACAAGGACGTGATCAGCTGGCGTTGCCCGGCGGAAGTCACGCGCATGGAGCCGCTGATCGATGGCTATCGCCTGACCCTCAACGACGAAACCACGCTGGAATGCGAGCTTGCGGTGCTGGCTGATGGCGGCCGTTCCGGCCTGCGCGAGCAACTGGGGATCGGCATCAAAAAGCGCCCGTATAACCAGAGCGCGTTGATCGCCAACATCACGCCGAGTGAAGCGCACAACGGCATGGCCTTCGAGCGTTTCACCGATGACGGGCCGATGGCCTTGTTGCCGTTGCCGGAAAACCGCTGCGCACTGGTCTGGACCCGATTGGGGATGGACGCGCAACGGCTGGCGGCCCTCGATGAAAAGAGCTTTCTCAGCGAGTTGCAAGGCGTGTTCGGTTATCGCCTCGGCACTTTGAAGCAGGTTGGCGCGCGGCATTTGTACCCGCTGACATTGATCGAGGCCGANGAGCAGGTGCGTCCGCACCTGGCGATTCTCGGCAATGCTGCNCACAGCCTGCACCCGATTGCCGGGCAAGGTTTCAATCTGTCNTTNCGTGATGCTCAAGCGCTGGCCGATGCATTGCTGGCCAGCGAAACATCTCCCGGNGACTTTGCGACCTTGCAGGCCTACCGCGAGCGTCAGCGTCTGGATCAGAACCTGACCGTGGGNTTCTCCGATCAGGTCACCCGTTTGTTCGGCAGTACTCAACCNTTGGTTTCCCTGGGCCGCAANATCGGTCTGCTCGGGCTGGACCTGTTGCCGCCGGCCAAACGCTGGTTCGCGCGACAGGCCATGGGTTTGGGTACGCGTCCCGATGCTTAAGTGGCTCGGCAGCTTCTACCTGCCGAANCTCGGCGCCGGCACTTTGGTTAAATCCCTTTATAGGCGGCTCAAGCCGCAAGCGAGACAGGCTTAAAGCATGGAAATGCGCGCAGATCTGCTGATTGTCGGGGCCGGAATGGTCGGCAGCGCCCTGGCGCTGGCGTTGCAGGACAGCGGGCTGGAAGTCCTGCTGCTGGACGGCAGCCCCATGAGCGTCAAACCCTTCGATGCTCAGGCTTCGTTCGAGCCGCGAGTGAGCGCCTTATCGATTGCCAGCCAGCGGATTCTTGATCGTCTGGGCGTCTGGGACGGCATCGCCAAACGGCGCAGCAGCCCCTACACCGACATGCAGGTCTGGGACGGCAGCGGCACCGGGCAAATCCATTTTTCGGCAGCCAGTGTGCATGCCGACGTGCTGGGGCATATCGTCGAGAACCGCGTGGTTCAGGACGCCTTGCTCGACCGCTTGCACGACTGCGATCTCGGCATGTTGGCCAACGCGCGCCTGGAGCAAATGCGTCGTTCCGGCGATGACTGGCTGCTGACCCTGGCCGATGGCCGCACCTTGCGCGCNCCTTTGGTGATCGCAGCNGATGGCGCCAATTCCGCCGTTCGGCGTCTGACCGGCATGGCGACGCGCGAGTGGGACTACCTGCACCACGCGATTGTCACCAGCGTGCGCAGCGCCAAACCTCATCAACTGACCGCGTGGCAGCGCTTCACCGACAACGGTCCGCTGGCGTTTTTGCCGCTGGAGCGTGACGGTCAGCAGGATTGGTGTTCGATCGTCTGGTCGACCACCCCGAGCGAAGCCGAACACCTGATGGCGCTGGATGACGACGGTTTCTGCAAAGAGCTGGAGCGGGCCTTCGAAGGCCGACTCGGCAAGGTGCTCAGCGCCGACCCGCGTCTGTGCGTACCGCTGCGCCAGCGTCATGCCAAGCGCTATGTNGCTGAAGGTTTGGCGTTGATCGGTGATGCGGCGCACACCATTCACCCCTTGGCCGGGCAGGGCGTGAACCTTGGTTTTCTCGATGCCGCCGTGCTGGCCGAAGTGCTGTTGCAAGCGGCCACGCGTGGCGAACGTCTGGCGGATGTGAAAGTGCTCAGCCGTTACGAACGTCGGCGCATGCCCCACAACCTGGCGTTGATGGCGGCGATGGAAGGCTTCGAGCGCCTGTTCCAGGCTGATCCGTTGCCGATTCGCTGGTTGCGCAATGCCGGGTTGAAGATGGTCGACCAAATGCCCGAAGCCAAGGCCCTGTTCGTGCGTGAGGCGCTGGGGTTGACCGGGGATCTGCCGGCACTCGCCAAGGCCTGAGATTTTCGTTGGGGCTGATGGCCCCTTCGCGGGCAAGCCCGCTCCCACAAGGATTCGGGTGATCACAACATTATGTGTGAACACTGGAGATCCCTGTGGGAGCGGGCTTGCCCGCGAAAGGGCTGGTACATCCACCACATATTCCAGCCTGTGCAACATCTGGTAACTCCTCNACAAACAGTTCGATTGAGAAGCTAAATGTGAGTCCATATCATTTGGCTTCAATTTTCCAATCGAGAGATCGCTCCCATGTTGGCACCGAAGCGTCTACTGACCGCGCTCGCCCTGACCCTGATTGGCAGCACTGCTGCCCAGGCCGCTGACGAGGTGGTGGTTTACTCCTCGCGTATCGACGAGCTGATCAAACCGGTCTTCGATGCCTACACCGCGAAAACCGGCGTGCAGGTGAAGTTCATCACCGACAAGGAAGCGCCGCTGATGCAGCGGATCAAGGCCGAGGGCGAGAACGCCACCGCGGACCTGCTGCTGACCGTCGATGCCGGCAACCTCTGGCAGGCCGAGCAAATGGGCATCCTGCAACCGTTTACGTCCAAGGTGATCGACGCCAACATCCCGTTGCAATACCGCTCATCCGCCCATGCCTGGACAGGCCTGAGCCTGCGGGCGAGGACCATCGCTTACTCCACCGATCGGGTGAAACCCGGTGAGTTGACCACCTACGAAGGTCTGGCCGACAAGAACTGGGAAGGCCGCCTGTGCCTGCGCACGGCGAAGAAGGTCTACAACCAGTCCCTGACCGCCACCATGATCGAAGTCCATGGCGCCGAAAAAACCGAGAAGATTCTCAAGGGCTGGGTGAATAACCTGTCCACCGATGTGTTCTCGGATGACATCGCGGTGCTGGAGGCCATCAACGCGGGTCAATGCGACGTCGGCATCGTCAACACGTACTACTACGGTCGTCTGCACAAGCAGAAGCCTGATCTGGCCGTGAAGCTGTTCTGGCCAAACCAGGGTGACCGTGGCGTGCACGTGAACCTGTCGGGCATCGGCTTGACCAAACATGCTCCGCACCCGGAAGCGGCCAAGGCCTTGGTGGAGTGGATGACCACACCTGAAGCACAGAAGATCTTTGCTGACGTGAACCAGGAATTCCCGGCCAACCCTGCGGTTCAGCCTTCTGCAGAAGTGGCGAGCTGGGGCAAGTTTGTGGCTGATACCTTGCCGGTGGAAATTGCCGGCAAGCGTCAGGCGGAAGCGATTCGCATGATGGATCGGGCNGGCTGGAACTGAGTCCACTGTTATTGTGGCGAGCGGCTACCTGTGGCGAGGGAGCTTGCTCCCGCTGGGCTGCGAAGCGGCCCCGTTGGCGTCGACAGGTCAGGATCGAGATGATCTGATACCCTCCTGCGGCTGCTTCGCACCCGAGCGGGAGCAAGCTCCCTCGCCACAAAATGGAGCCGACTTCAGGTTAGAGTCGGCCCAATATTTTCTAGAGAATCTCCTTGGCCCACCCCGCCCAACGCCGCTGGTACCCCCTGGTCTTCGCCATCGCTGCGCTGGTCCTGCTGCCCCTCAGCGTTTTGCTGTTGTCATGGCAAACCATCGATCATCAAATCTGGTCCCACCTCTGGGATACCCAGATGCCGCGCCTGCTGGGCAATACCCTGACCCTGGTACTCGGTGTCGGTATCGGCGTGACGCTCTTGGGCGTNAGCCTGGCCTGGCTCACCAGCCTCTGCGAATTCCCCGGTCGGCGTTGGCTGGACTGGGCGCTGATGCTGCCATTCGCCATTCCCGCCTATGTGCTGGCATTCGTCTTCGTCGGCCTGTTGGACTTTGCCGGCCCCGTGCAAACCCTGTTGCGCGAATGGTTCGGCTCGGGCTTGAGGTTGCCGCGCGTGCGCTCCACCGGCGGCGTGATTCTGGTGCTGGTGCTGGTCTTCTATCCCTACGTTTACCTGTTGGCGCGAACCGCGTTCCTGGCTCAGGGCAAAGGCTTGATGGAAGCGGCGCGAGTCCTGGGGCAATCCCCGTGGCAAGCGTTCTGGCGAGTCGCGCTGCCCATGGCGCGCCCGGCCATCGGCGCTGGCGTGGCGCTGGCGTTGATGGAAACCCTGGCGGATTTCGGTGCGGTGTCGGTGTTCAACTTCGACACGTTCACGACCGCCATCTACAAGACCTGGTACGGATTTTTCAGCCTCTCCACCGCCGCGCAACTGGCCAGCCTGTTGCTGCTGGTGGTGATGGTCGTGCTGTACGGCGAGCGCCGTGCTCGCGGGGCCAACCGGGCGAGTAACGAACGACCACGGGTCAAGGCGCTGTATCACCTGCGCGGTTTCAAGGCGCTGGCGGCCATGAGTTGGTGCGGTCTGGTATTCGCCTGCGCTTTCGTCATTCCAGTGCTTCAACTGGTGGCGTGGTTCTGGCAGCGCGGGCGCTTTGACCTGGATGAGCGTTACGCGGGGCTGATCGTCCATACGTTGTACCTGGGCGGCATGGCGGCGCTGATTACCGTCAGTGTTGCTTTAGTGCTGGCGTTTGCCCGGCGTCTGGCCCCGACCCGCGCGATCCGCTCCGGCATCAGCCTGGCCAATCTCGGCTACGCCTTGCCAGGCTCGGTGCTGGCGGTGTCGATCATGCTGGCGTTCAGTTACCTGGACCGCGAACTGGTGATCCCGTTGTCGGGTTGGCTGGGGGGCGCCGGCAAGCCATTGCTGCTGGGCAGCCTGTCGGCGTTGTTGCTGGCCTATCTGGTGCGTTTCATCGCGGTGGCTTATGGGCCGCTGGAAAGCAGTCTGGCGCGAATACGGCCATCTTTGCCCGAAGCGGCACGTAGCCTTGGCGTCAGTGGGCCACGACTGTTTTTCAAAGTGTATCTGCCGTTATTGCTGCCAGGAACGTTGAGTGCCGCGTTGCTGGTGTTCGTCGATGTGCTCAAGGAAATGCCCGCGACCCTTCTGATGCGCCCGTTTGGCTGGGACACGCTGGCGGTGCGGATCTTCGAAATGACCAGCGAAGGCGAGTGGGCGAGGGCCTCGCTGCCGGCACTGACCCTGGTTTTGGTCGGGCTGTTACCGGTCATCGGATTGATTCGACGTTCAGCGCATCGAAACGCCTAGGTGCCAGTCCTACACCTTGAGGCTACAATGCGCGGCATTCGGTGCGGTCCGTCCTACGGACCAGGTAGCTGAAATCGGCTGAAAGCCTTCTATTTCAAGGCTTTCACCCCGTGCAGCACCGGCCCGCACCTTCGCCACGCCCGGAAGGAGAAACCCATGGGACTGCGCACGCCTCTGTATGACCTTCATCTCGCCCTCGGCGCGAAGATGGTCGATTTTGGCGGTTGGGATATGCCTTTGCATTACGGCTCGCAGGTCGAGGAACACCATCAGGTGCGCCGCGATTGCGGGGTTTTCGATGTATCCCACATGACCGTGATCGATGTCAGCGGCCCTCAGGCCAAGGCCTGGCTCCAGCATTTGCTGGCCAATGACGTCGAACGTCTGCACAGCCCTGGCCGTGCCTTGTACAGCACCATGCTCAACGAGCGCGGCGGCATCGTCGACGACATGATCGTCTACCGTCTCGAGGAGGGTTATCGGCTGGTGGTCAACGCCTCCACCCGCAATCAGGACCTCGCCTGGATGCAGGCTCACCTCGAAGGTTTCAAGGTGCAGCTCAACGAGCGCTCCGAGTTGGCGATGCTGGCCATTCAAGGTCCCCACGCCCGGCACAAAATCTCCGAACTGGTGACCCAGTCCCGCGGCAACCTGATTCAGATGCTCAAGCCCTTCGAAGGCCAGGCCGATGGTGACTGGTTTATCGCACGCACGGGTTACACCGGCGAAGATGGCCTGGAAATCGTTCTGCCAGCCAATCAAGCGCCAGGATTCTTCAACGATCTGGTGGGCGCGGGCATCTCGCCGATCGGCCTCGGGGCGCGCGATACGCTGCGGGTCGAAGCCGGTATGAACCTCTACGGCCAGGACATTCATCAAGACGTTTCACCACTGGCCTCCAACATGGCCTGGAGCATTGCGTGGGAACCGGCCACTCGCCAGTTCATCGGTCGCAGCGCTCTTGAAGCCGAGCGGGCGGGTGGCGTGCAGCACAAACTGGTCGGTCTGGTCCTTGAGGAGCGTGGGGTTTTGCGCGCTCATCAAGTCGTCCGCATCGCCAATGTTGGCGAAGGGGAGATCACCAGTGGTAGTTTCTCTCCTACGCTTAGCAAGTCGATTGCACTGGCGCGCGTGCCGATGGCGACAGCCGACCGCGCAGAAGTGGAAATCCGTGGCAAGTGGTACCCGGTCCGAGTGGTCAAACCGACCTTCGTACGCCATGGCAAAACCTTGATCTAACCTTTTTTGGCGGGCAACGACCGCTGACAATTCTCTTGAGGACACAGAACATGAGCGATATTCCTGCCGACCTGCGTTTTGCCGAAAGTCACGAGTGGGCCCGTCTCGAAGCCGATGGCAGCGTTACCGTGGGCATCAGCGATCACGCTCAGGAAGCCTTGGGCGACGTGGTGTTCGTTGAGCTGACCGAAGTCGGAACAGTCTTCGCTGCCGGTGATCAGTCCGGTGTGGTGGAGTCGGTTAAAGCCGCTTCGGACATCTACTCCCCGGTGGCCGGTGAAGTGATTGCGATCAACGAAGAACTGAGCGCCAACCCTGAGCTGCTCAACTCCGACCCGTACGGTGCCTGGATCTTCAAGCTCAAGCCAAGCAACGCGGCTGACCTGGACANGCTGCTGGACGCCGCCGGCTATNAAGNCTGCCATCGGCGAATAATCGTCGCCTTGCGAAATCTATGTGGGAGCGAGCCTGCTCGCGAAAGCGGTGTGTCAGCAAACAGTTATGCCAACTGACACTCCCACTTCGCGAGCAGGCTCGCTCCCACAGGGTCTATGGATTTAGCACTGACTTCACCGCTGCNACNGANCGCTCAACATCCGCTTTNGNCATGGCGGTGAACATCGGCAGTGAAACGATCAGGCGACCGACCCGCTCGGCGACCGGGAACATGCCCTCCTTGAACCCGCGTTCGCGGTAAAGACTCAGCAGGTGAATCGGCGGGTAGTGATAGCCGATACCAACCTAACGCCTGCATCTGCTCCATGAAAGTAGCCCGTGCCGGTTGGCCATCCCTGCGCTCAGGCAGCACCAGCTGAAACAAATGCCAGTTGCTGTTCTCGAAATCCGCCGGGGGCAGTTGAGCCCCATACAACGCTTCGAAATCCTCACCGAAACAAGCGAAATAGTGCCTGGCCAGTTCACGGCGATGNGCTGTGATTGCATCGATGTGAGCAAATTGCCCAAGGCCGATGGCCGCNGCAACGTCGGTCATGTTGAACTTGCCGCCCAGCACATCGACATCCAGACCATCGAAGCCGCTACGGGTGACGCCCTGTAAACGGTACTTTTGCGCCAGTTGCACTTCCTCGTCATTGTTCAATACCAGGCAACCGCCCTCTGACGAGGTGACGTTTTTGTTTGCCTGGAAACTGAAGGACACGAAATCGCCGGTCGAGCCAATGCGCTGGCCGTTCCAGCTCGAACCCAAGGCTTGCGCGGCGTCTTCGACAATCCGCAATCCGTGTTTTTTGGCGATCGCATACAACCGGCTCATGTCCACCGGCAAACCGGCGAGGTACACAGGAATGATCGCTTTGGTGCGCGGGGTGATTGCCGCTTCCAGCTGATCCAGATCGAGGTTGCGGGTGATCGGGTCAATGTCGGCAAACACTGGCGTAGCGCCGACTTCCAGAATGACGTTGGCGGTGGCCACCCAGGAAATCGGTGTGGTGATCACTTCATCGCCCGGCCCGATACCGGCAATGCGCAAGGCGATCTCCATGGTGCAGGTGCCGGAATTGAAGGTGCGCACCGGGCGCCCACCGAAATACTCCGAGAGTTGTTGTTCAAAGGCCTGAACCTTGGGGCCGCTGGTAATCCAGCCCGAGCGTAATACGTCACCCACAGCGGCAATCGTGGCTTCGTCGATGGTGGGTTTGGAGAATGGCAGGAAAGGCAGTTGGCTCATAAATACAGTCACCTGATCAGCGGACATTGGGCAGATGCCGAGCATTCTGATCCGCAATGATCGTTGGCGCCAATCCATCCGCTCGGGTATCGACTGCTATGCTGGTTTGACCGTGTTGCATCGACGTTGAGCGCCAGTCAAGAGAGAGCCCGTCATGTCCCAGTTGCCGTCCTTGAGCCAGTTACGCGACCCTAATGCCTTCCTTCGCCGCCACCTCGGGCCCGATGACGCCGAGCAACAGGCGATGCTCGACAGCCTCGGCCTCGGCAGCCGGGTCGAGTTGATCGAGCAGACGGTGCCGCCAGGAATCCGCCTGAACAGGCCGCTCGACCTGCCACCCGCCCTCGATGAAGAAGCCGCGCTGGCCAAACTGCGTGGTTACGCCGAGCAAAACCAGGTCTGGACCAGCCTGATCGGCATGGGCTACCACGGCACCCTCACGCCGGCCGTCATTGTGCGCAACGTGCTGGAAAATCCCGGTTGGTACACCGCGTACACACCCTATCAACCAGAGATCGCCCAAGGGCGGCTCGAAGCGCTGCTGAACTTCCAGCAATTGACCATCGACCTCACCGGCCTGGAACTGGCCAACGCCTCGCTGCTGGACGAAGCCACGGCGGCGGCGGAAGCCATGGCACTGGCCAAGCGTGTCGCCAAGTCCAGAAGCAATCTGTTCTTCGTCGACGAAAACTGTCATCCGCAGACCATTTCCGTGGTGCAGACCCGAGCANAAGGGTTCGGCTTCGAGCTGATCATCGANTCTGTGGATAACTTGAAACAGCACCAGGTGTTCGGCGCGCTCCTGCAATACCCCGACACCCACGGCGAGATCCGCGATCTTCGTCCCTTGATCGATCATCTGCATGCGCAGCAAGCCTTGGCGTGTGTCGCCACCGATCTGCTGAGTCTGCTGTTGCTGACGCCGCCGGGGGAGTTGGGCGCCGACGTGGTGTTCGGTTCATCCCAGCGTTTCGGCGTGCCCATGGGTTACGGCGGCCCTCACGCGGCGTTTTTTGCCAGTCGCGATGAATACAAACGGGCGATTCCCGGGCGGATCATCGGCGTGTCGAAAGATGCTCGCGGCAACGTCGCCCTGCGCATGGCCCTGCAAACCCGCGAGCAACATATCCGCCGGGAGAAAGCTAACTCGAACATTTGCACCGCGCAGGTGCTGCTGGCCAACATTGCCAGTTTCTATGCGGTCTACCACGGTCCGGAAGGGCTCAAACGCATTGCCCAA
>Ga0065714_10003185_pt1 | contig 14078 bp, 11 predicted proteins | sample MisRhiReplicate2_FD_59101 | JGI IMG/M metagenome (GOLD analysis project Ga0065714, IMG submission 59101) | Miscanthus rhizosphere microbial communities from Kellogg Biological Station, MSU, sample Rhizosphere Soil Replicate 2: eDNA_1 v2... | ecosystem: Host-associated > Plants > Roots >...
ATGTTACATAAGCTTCAGCACCTGCTGCGATAGCAAATTCCAAAGCCAGCAATGCAGTGCCCGCGCCAATACCTGTTATCAAAACCTTTTCACCAGCCTTCAGTTGGGCCTTAGTAAACACTGCACGATAGGTTGTTAATCCTGCCAAAGGCAAAGCCCCTGCCTCCTCATCTGTTAAATGTGAGGGTTTAGCTTTGATGTATTGCTGATCAACTGCAATATATTCAGCAAAAGTTCCCTGATCAGGAGAGCCCATTATCGTAAAATCAGGACCAAAAGCCTGGGGGTTCTTACCCCAGTTACGTCCCGGATTAATAACAACACCTTTGCCTAACCACGACGGGTCTGCGTTTTCACCAAGTTCTACAACTTTACCGTAGCCATCCGATCCAATAGCCAATCCGCCGGCAGGTAAAGGGGCCCCCGCGTAAGTACCCTTTTGAATTCTGATGTCTCTTTGATTGAAAGCAGAATACTCCAGCTTGATTAAAACTTGCTGATCAGTAGGGACAGGAGTTGGAATCTCTTTTACGATATATGGCTGGCCGTTTCCTTCTAAGTATGCTGCTTTCATTTATTTTTCTTTAATTATCAGATGGAACCTTTGATATCGGTTCCATAAGGGTAAAAATAAGTAGTATTTTTCCTAATTAGGAGTATGTGGCTTTATATTTTTGCTTTGTGGAGGCAGCGGTACAAAGTCTGTTTCTCCCGGCACTGGAGGAAAGGTTTGCTCAAGCCACATTGTTTTCGCCTCTTCAATCCGCTCCGGCGTTGTAGCGACGAAATTCCAATAAATGATCCGTTCTTCAGGTAATGGTTCACCACCAAATATATAAATGGTACTATTTTCCAGCATTTCAAACGCACACAGTTTACTATCCTTTGCTACCAGAAGCTGCTTTGGACTAAAAGTATTCCCTTCACTTTCTATCCCCCCATCAAGAATATACAAGGCACTCTCACCAAATAGGCGCTCCCCTATTTTAACCGACTGGCGGCTTGTAGATTTCAGTTCTAAAAAATAAAGTGGGCTATAAACGGGAACCGCTGATTTTCTGCCCATAACTTCGCCCGCTATTAGCTTAAAATGAATACCTTGCTCTGTCCATTCCGGCATTCCCGTTTCTTCCACATGGAAAAACTCAGGTTCCATTTCTTCCAGTTCTTTAGGCAACGCCACCCAGATCTGTAAGCCGTGTAGCATTTTATCAGAATTACGAAGGTATCCCGGTGTTCTTTCCGAATGCACAATACCTTTACCTGCGGTCATCCAGTTCACCTGGCCTGGCTTTATTTCCACTTCGTTGCCCATGCTATCGCGATGCATGATACTTCCTTCAAATAAGTAGGTTAATGTCGATAATCCGATATGCGGGTGTGGAGGAACATCAACATTTTCACTATCACTCAAACATACGGGCCCCATATGGTCGATAAATGCGAAAGGACCTACCATACGTTTCTCCCGAAAAGGCAACAAACGACCTACCATAAAGCTACCTATACTGGCTGGGCGCTCTTCAATTATCAGATTGATGTTCGACATGATTTAAAAATTATAAAAGTATTGATTTTTTCAAAGTCAGAAAATTAAACGATTGTGGTTTTAGGTATAATGATAAACATAAAGAAATTGCAGCTGTTCTGCAAATTGTTACTTTTGAGCCTGAATTTATCCTCATATATGAACAATAATTATAAGAAAACAGTATTCCTCTCAGTTTGTTTAACAGGAATTCTATTTTCCCTCTTTGCATTGGTGTTTACGGCGTTAGGCATTATGTCGGCCAATGCCAGCATTTTATCCGGGTATAATATAGCAGGGTTACCTATTGAAGTCATCTTGCTTTGCTTTATTATCCCTGCAGCCGGCTTATACCTTTATCGCTTTTTAAATACCAGATTTCCGGATAACAGTCTTGAAAAATTCAGTTTATCCATCAGTAACCTATTATTGGGTGTTTGCATTGCCTTATTGTTTTTTGGTTACCTGAAATGGTACACCGCGACTACCTTTTTTATTTTGTTTACGTTATTACTATACATAGAGTATCAAAATAAGTTAAGATTCATGTATCGTTTTTACAGGACTTACGTGGCTTTGCTGATCCCATTTTTCCTGGCGGGCACGGTCATTAAAAATCAATCCATCCTGATATTTAATGAAAAAGCGAGCCTGAAATTATACTTGGCTTACCTACCCATCGAAGCTTACTTTTATTTTATGGCGATGCTTTTAACTACAGTATACCTATTTGAGTTTTTTAAAAGCAAAATGGCTAAAGTTGATGGATAATCTGCCCTTATACACCAGACAACAGCTTGCACTACGCAACGGGCAAGATAAGCCCGAAATATGGGTAGCCTTTAAGGGGGTGATTTATGAAGTTACAGAAAGTAGATTATGGCGCAATGGAAAGCATTATGAACATTGGGCNGGACAGGATCTGACGGAAGAATTGGCTGATGCCCCACATACGGAAACTGTATTTGAGAAATTTGAGCCAGTTGGGAAACTGTTTGTATAAGAAAAGGCTACTCAGATAAAATGAGTAGCCTTTTTATGTAAAAATCAATAGTCCTTATGCTTCAACTTCGATAGTAAATGAGCTTAAGCTTACAAATTCCTGTACGCGTGCTGCAACTTCTTCTTCAGTAAGGTTCAGGATTTTTTCTGTTCCAAATTTCTCTACGCAGAAAGAAGCCAATGCCGAACCAAAAATAATTGCATTCTTCATGTTATTGAAGTTAACGGTTCCTACTTTAGCCATATAGCCAATAAAGCCACCGGCAAAAGTATCACCAGCTCCTGTTGGATCAAAAACTTCAGCCAAAGGAAGTGCCGGAGCCGAGAAGATTTTATCCTCATGGAACAACAACGCACCGTGTTCGCCTTTTTTAATAATTAGATATTTTGGTCCCATCTGAAGGATTTTCTCCGCAGCTTTCACTAAAGAGTATTCTCCAGATAATTGACGAGCTTCAGCATCATTGATGGTCAATACATCTACCATTTTAATCGTTTCCAATAAATCAGACATCATGATGTCCATCCAGAAGTTCATGGTATCTAATACAATCAGCTTAGGTCTTGTATTAAGACGGTTGATTACTGTTTGCTGTACGATTGGAGTCAAGTTGCCCAACATTAGATATTCACAGTCCTGATAGCTATCTGGAATAATCGGATCAAAATCAGCCAATACATTTAATTCAGTAACTAAAGTATCTCTGCTGTTCATATCATTATGGTACTTGCCCGACCAGAAGAAAGATTTCTCTCCTTCTTTAATCTGCAATCCTTCGGTATCGATACCATGCTCAGTGAGGGTGTCAATGTCACTTTTTTGGAAGTCATCACCTACAACTCCAACGATTTTTACTTTATCATAGAAGTAAGAAGCGGCTAAACTTGCGTAAGTTGCTGCTCCGCCTACTATTTTATCTGTTTTCCCGAAGGGAGTTTCAATGGCATCAAATGCCACAGTACCTATGATTATCAGGCTCATATGAATTATTTAATTTTTTTTCACTTTTTTTCGTTACAAATATTGCATAAATAAATTAAAACCCCTAATATTGCATTCCCAAAACGAACAAACGTTTTCATTCTTTAATAGTTCGAAAACGACGTTTTGGCAAACCAGCACTCCTTCTTAGCTCAGCTGGTTAGAGCATCTGACTGTTAATCAGAGGGTCGCTGGTTCGAGCCCAGCAGAGGGAGCCAAATTACAAAGCCTTTCAGTGAAAACTGAGAGGCTTTTTTGGTTTCTATGCAGAAATGTCGAGTTTATTTATGACATGGTTTACGACTTTGTCGCAGCGAGACCGATGAAGCTTAAATATATTATCGCCCAAATAGCTAATTAGATCTTTACGAAGCATTATTTTAGCTCGACTTAGAGAGGCTTTTACATTTGAAAGTCCAATATTCAGGGTTTCCCCTGTTTCCTTCACCGATAAATTCTCAATCTCACGTAATATAAACACCAAACGATACTGCTCAGGCAAACTTCTTATCGCTCCTTCCAGCTGTTGTCCCAGCTCCTTATTGATCAGAATTTTTTCAGGAGTTTGCAGATCGGTCATGTTTTCCAGATAGCTTTCAGCACTTTCTGCATCAAAATGCTGATTCCTTTTCTTTTGTAGCAAGCATTCATTAATCATAATTCGGGTAAGCCAGGTGCCCAGTAACGATTTTTGCTCAAACTCATTCAAATGCTCATAAGCTTTAAGGTAAGTGTTCTGCATCATGTCTTCCACATCTGCATCACGGTGAAGAATAGACATACCAACCCTGTAAAGGCGTTGATTATACCCCCGCATCACATACTCAAAAAGCCGCTTTTGCCCACTAGTGATAAGACTAATGAGCTCTGCCTCTGAAAACTGTTGGGACCAAAGTCCTTTAAATGCGTTCATTTATTATAGAATGAGAAAAGATTGCAATTCTTAGATAAAAGGAAGTAACCGATTTTTTTTTTGTTAATCTAACTTGTGTTAGAGAAATCAAGCTGGATAGCAACAGTAAATCAATTACAAATACAAAAACATCTATAGTTATGAAAAAGTTTTTTTTAACCCCAAGGGGATGGCAACACTTACTATTCATAGTATTTATTAGTGTATTAGCTCTAGGAGCTTGCAAAAAAAGCCGAAACAAACCAGCTCCCCAAAATCCAATCCGAACATCAAATGTTGTATTGAGCGGTGGAGCTGAGGTCCCAGCCGTAGCAACTGCTGGAAGCGGAACTGCCACGGTTTCCTACAACACTAACACTAAAATGATAACCTATCAAATTACCTGGTTATTAAACAATGCACAGTCAACTACTACCGACATGCACTTTCATGGAGCTGAAAACGGAAGTGCAACCATCAGTTCACCGGTAGTTATTCCCATTACCGGATTTGCCACAGGCAATACAGGTAGCTTAACTGGAACTACCCGTGTGCTTACAGATGCAGAAGCAAATCAGTTATTAGCTGGCAAATGGTACATAAATGTCCATAGCGCTGCCTTTCCTAGCGGAGAAATAAGAGGTAATATCATATTTAGCAGTCCAAGTACAGGCAATCCATATTAATCAGAAAAGCCTCTCAGCAAAAAACTGAGGGGCTTTTTTCTATTATTAAAGCGAAATAAATGCTGATTTTCAAACAAATAGCAATACAAGAAAGAAATACTGATATTATTTTACATTTCTTATCGCCCATTTCATCAAAAATTCTTAATATTGCAGACCCAAAACAACATACGTTTTCATTCTTTAAAAGATTAAAAACAACGTTTTGGCAACCAGCACTCCTTCTTAGCTCAGCTGGTTAGAGCATCTGACTGTTAATCAGAGGGTCGCTGGTTCGAGCCCAGCAGAGGGAGCAAAAGGCAAGCACCGTAAAACGGTCGCTTGCCTTTTTTTTTAAGACCCAACTAATTTTTTCTATCCTGGGTACTGCAAATTATAAATAGTATGATTCAATCGGATCAAGATCAAATGTTGTTGGTAGCGTTATTTCTGTATTTCCTCTAGCCTTATCGCATCTTCAAATTTAATAGGATCCATATTCGAGAATACACGGTTCAAAGTGTCATGAGAAGGGCTTTGAGGTTTCAATAATAGAAAATAAAACCCGGTAAGTCTTGAGCAGCTTAAAGCTGAAGAAAGCCTGAAGGATATTTCGTTGGTTAGGCAAGGCCGATTATCTGTAATGCAGAAGAATTTGATAAGATCCTGGAAATGGGAAGCTAGTTAGATACAAACTCATGACTCCGGTATGGGTCTTGTATGCTTCCGGTATGCCTGGCCTATTCAGTCGCAGATACTTCACTCGTCATTCAGTCTTAAGTCGCAGTTGCCTTAATCAGAACCGAACCAACACCCTCGCAAGGGCGAGTGACGACCGAAGCAGGTANNCAANAGGTATACAAGAGGTATATAAGAGGTATACAGGTACTACAAAGATCCGAACATTATCAATCTGACTTTACTCTAAAAATTTTAATACTCTCATATGTTAAAAATTGCACTCATTTGTGGGGATTCTTCCTATGTCTTAGACTTACAAAAGTCCAAGGTTAGCAAAGGGAAGGCTAAGTTTAAATGATCGTCAGGTAAACTTAATACCAGGCTGGGTATTTTTAAGAAATTTCAGGGATCCCCCACAACATTTGGTCTTGATCCGTTCAATCATCGTTATCTTTACAAAAGATATGGAATAAACTTACTTGTGTAGATTAAGTCAAATGCAGTTTAAACCGAGTAAAAAGCTAGCGCCATTCATCAGGCATTATTTATTGTTAGATGCCGATCAGGCGACCGGGATGATATATCGTCTGTTTTCTGATGGACAACCAGGTATAGTCGTTCCGCTGACTGAAAATATGCTGATCAGCACAAGTGATTGTCCATTTGGAGAACAGTTGCCATCGATGTTTATTTATGGCCAAATGTCTGCCTATAGAGATCTTAAAATTCAGGGTCAAATGGCTTTTTTGGTTGTTGTACTGCACCCATTTGCACTTAATTTGCTATTTGGAATGTCTGCTGAAGAGCTAAATGACAGGATATTTCTTCCCACTGATCTTGTCGGAGCTGAGGCGATGCCGTTTGAGCGAAAGATGGCTAAAAGTAAAAGTCTTTATGAGGTAATTGACACCGTCGAAAGTTTTCTCCTTGAACGTTTTCAAAAGAGCAGCGGCTTGAATCATGATCTACTTTCCAGTCTTGAACTCATTAACAGGCATGAGGGGCTCATTAAAATGGAAGACTTGCTGAAAGAACTACAAGTGAGTGAGCGACAGCTGGAAAGACTTTATCGCAGGCAGATCGGTGTTACACCAAAAAAGTTTATGAATGTAATCCGGTTCCAGCACTTTTTAAAGATCTTCAGAGATCTTCCTGCAGAAAGCAATCTGACTACTGCGGTTTATCAGGCTGGGTATTATGATCAATCTCATCTCAATAATTATTTCAAGACAATGACGGGTATTACACCAATGGAATACAGGTTAAAAGTAAATAAGCTTGCAATTAATTTTTTACGGTTTTAGGGCTGAATCTTAATTTCCAACAATATAGCTTTTTAATCATATGTTTACGGTTGTCGGAATTTTCCAATCATGGTTGAAGGGTGAGAGATAGTTTTGTATCATGAAAAAAATAAAAATAGCTACTGTACAGTTTGAGAACAAAAGTGGCGACAAGGAATATAATCTTAAAATGATTGAACAGCTTTCCGAACAGGCCGCGGAGACTGGAGCTGATGTTATCAGTTTTCATGAATGTTCGATTACAGGTTATACGTTTGCAAGGAACCTTAGCTATGAGCAAATGTTGGCGCTTAGTGAAAGTATACCAGATGGGCCGAGCGTAACTGCTCTGATTGGATTTGCAAAGAAATATGGAATTGTTATTCTTGCAGGTCTATTTGAGAAGGATGAAAATAATGAGCTCTATAAAGCATATGTATGTGTAGATGGGAATGGCTTAATCTCTAGTCACCGCAAGTTACATCCGTTTATCAACCCTTATATCAAGCCAGGGTCTGCCTATACTGTATTCGAATTGCTTGGCTGGAAATGTGGGATTTTAATTTGCTACGATAATAACATTATTGAGAATGTAAGAGCGACAAGACTTTTAGGAGCCCAGGTGATCTTTATGCCTCATGTAACAATGTGTACACCATCAAGCAGACCTGGGGCGGGATTTGTTGACGCTAGCCTGTGGAGGAATAAAAATGCACACGCCGAATTACTGAGGAAAGAATTTGATGGTGATAAAGGCAGGAAATGGTTGATGAAATGGTTGCCAGCGAGAGCTTATGATAATGCTGTTTACGTCGTATTTTCAAATCCTATTGGGATGGACGACGATCAGTTGAAAAATGGTTGTTCCATGATTTTGGATCCCTTTGGGGAGATCATAGCGGAATGCAGATCTTTAGATAATGAAATTTCAGTCGCGGAATTAGATCCTGAAAAACTTACAGATGCCGGCGGCTCAAGATACATTATGGCCAGAAGACCGGAGCTATACGCAGGCATCCTAGGTGAAAACCATAAAAGTGAGCAGAAGGTTTCATGGCTGAAATAATTCTAAATTTAGAAACTTATGTCAATGGCACCAGAAGAAGAAAAAAACAGCGAGCGACTAAAATAACCGCTCGCTGTTAATTGTATTAATTAGTTGGATTTTGTGTTAATTTCCCCGGATACGAATTAATCGCACTTTGAGGGATGTAATAAACAACTCTAAAATCTGTAGCAGCTATATCTGTGTTTTGATTTTGAGGTCCCGGATATTGTCGTGTAAGTGGTTTTCCATTACGGAATACATCAAAACTACGCTCTGCCTGGTACGCCAGTTCTAATTGTCTTTCCTTATCAATCAGTTGGGCTGCATTTGCTGCGCTTAAAGATGAATATCCTCCCCCAACGATAGAACGTGTTCTGATTGTGTTTAAATCAGTCAGGGCCTCCGAATACTTTTGCAATTTGGCATTTGCCTCTGCTCTATTCAGATATACTTCACCTAGCCTGCTAATTACTGGAGAATGTAGATGAGAATCCTCACCTTCGCGAGAACACTTCACAATGTAAAACTGAGGGTAAACGCGATTTAAACTAATAAAGTTGTCAATCACGCCTGTGTAAGTTTTCCCATCTTTATAATTGATAGAATAAATATCTTGTGCAACATCAACAGGAGTAAGCGTATAAAATACCTGATTTGGACTAGCACCCTCTACACAGGTAATTACATTTCCATTACGGCTGGTAGTTAATTGCGCATAGTTCAATAGGTTTCCTGCGTCTTGTTTAATAAACCTAAAAACTTCTGTGTAGGCACCAGCAGCGTTTTTAGAATAGGTAGGCTCAATAAAAGCAGCCCGGGCATCTACGATTTTATATTTATCCGGTCTCCAGTCATTTCTGCCAGTTTCGTTTAGCAGGCTGATATATTTTGCACTTGCATACATTTCTCCCCACCCCATGCCACCAATATTTGCATACATACCTCCAACACCATAATAATGATCCTCGCCAGAAAACTCGGATGCAACACGTTTAATCGCAAAAATAGTTTCTTTATTATTTTCGGGTTTAAAAGTGTTGTATTTCATGAATTCAGCTCTCGGCAGTAAGCTATATCTTGTCGCCTCACTGATCACTTTCGTTGCATAATCTACAGAAAGCTGAGCATAAGTTGGATTAGGGTTTTCATAAGTTCCGCTCATGTAAAGATAAACTCTCGAAAGCATTGCCTGAGCCGCTGCTTTGGAGGCAAAAATAGGTCCTTTATCTACATTAATTAACTCTTCGGCTTTTTTCAGATCAGAAATTGCCTGTTCATAGGTTACCTTTACAGTGGCCCTATCTGGAAAAGTTGCATTAATAACATCATTTGGAGTTCCGTTAACAATCGGCACACCTAAGTTTGTCTCCGGGCTTTGATAGTAAGGGCGGCCAAAAGCGCGAACTAAATAGAAATACATCATTCCGCGAACAAAGTAACATTCACCTATCTTGCTATCAAATTCAGCGCTTTTACCTAGAGGTATTTTATTAATGATATTTGATGCTTGTGCGATAGCTTTATATCCGCTATCCCAAAAAGTGCCTAATCTATCATTATTTGGCGTTCTGGCAAAGGAAATAAATTCATAGAACGCATCTGTAGAAGACCCTCTGATCATCATATTATCTCCTGCATATTCGCCTAAACGGTGCATCGGATCTGACCAGGCCTTAAGTTGACCATATACTCCGTTTAGTAAAGCATCTATATATGCTTCGGGGTTATTGTCTATCGTTTCAGATTTCATTGATCCGAAAGGTTCTCTATCAACCTTGCAGGATGACAGGGCTATTGTAGCAAAAATTATAGCTAATATTTTTTTCATTTTTTATGCGATTTAGAATGAAACATTAAGTCCAAACATGAATTTTCTGGCCATAGGGTAAACACCTGGACCTGTAGAAAATAAAACATTTCCATTATCCTCTCTCACAGGGATTTCCGGATCTACTCCTGAGTACTTTGTTATCACAAATAAATTCTCGCCAGATAAATAAACTCTTAAATTCCTGACATTATACTTTTTCAAATCGAAATTGTATCCTATTGCCAATGAACGCAGTCTAAAAAAATCATTACTTTCTATATAGCGTGAAGACACAGAATTCCCTTTATCCTGATTATTGTATCGTGCTATGGGATGAGTTGCAATATCCCCAGGTTTTTGCCATCTACTCCAACCATCCTGTAGTCTCATTTGATTTCTATCCGTATAAGTTCCATCCGCATCGTATTCCTGGCGCGAATAGTTATATACCTTACCACCAACTGAGTAGCCAAATACGGCATTCAAATCAAATTTTTTCCATGTTAAAGCAGTATTAATACCACCAAATACATCAGGCGAAGCTTTGTCAAGCTTTTCCTGGCTCGCTTGTGCGTAGCTGGAAGTTTTTATTCTTTCTACCTCGTTACCATTTGCATCTCTGGTTACTTTATACCACATCGGCTTTCCATCATCAGGATTAACTCCAGCCCATTCTGGCATATAATAAGTGTCAACAGGCAGTCCAATTTGTAAAATTCTACTTGCAGAACCTGCAAGTCCCAAATCATCACCTACTATTATCGGTTTAGCCGAAAAAGTCCCATCCGAATTTCTGGTTTTGTAAATATCGGTCAGCTTATTTACATTGTGGCCCATATTCAAATCCAAACTCCATGTTAAATCATTGGTACGGATTATATCGCCACCAAGCGCTATTTCTATACCTTTGTTTTTCATTTTACCCACATTTTGCCATAAACGCGTTACACCTGTTAAACCAGAGATAGGCACATTGTACAAAATATTGTCTGTGCTTTTATTGTAATAGTCTAAAGTTAATCTAACCCTATTGTCGAAAGCAGTAGCATCTAATCCTAATCCACTTGTGTAAGTTTCTTCCCATGTTAAGTTTTTGTTGCCAATTTGGCTAATCAAAAGACCTGGAATTCCATCATAACTTGCCGCAGGATTCACCGCATACAAATCATACTGAGGATATAAAGAAGAAGGGCGGTTACCAACGGTACCATAGGCTGCCCGAAGTTTAAGCGTATTAATGTAATCTGCTTTAAACCATTCTTCTCGATTGATATTCCATCCACCGCTGATAGAAAAAAAGTTACCGTATTTTTTTCCGAAATTTGAAGCACCATCTCTACGAAGCGACAACTGCGCTAAGTATTTGCCATCATATGAGTAATTCGAATTAAAAAGTAAAGATTGTACTGCCCATTCATTTATTGCTCCTCTTGTTCTTTCCGGTTTTGCTACTACATCCAACACCTCAAAGTCACGTACTATACCAGTACCATATGCATCCAATGTTTTACTATAGTAATCATTAAACTCATAACCAGCCAATGCGCTTAAGCTATGTTTACCCCATGTATTATTATAACGTAAGAGTTGATTGGTATAACGACGGGTGTATTCAGATCTGTAATCTGTAACACGTCCATTTACGCTCTCTCCCTCATTTGAACGTGGATCTATATAACCACTAGCAGAATATGTGTTAAATCTGTAGTTGTTAACAGAAGAAAAGGTAAGGGTTTTGGTTAATTTAATATCGAAATCTAAATTACCCATAAACTCGTAGTTGGTATTTGCAGCTTTATTCCATTGCAGGTCATAAAGATAGTTAGTACTTGCATTATTTACCCATAAGCTTGAACGGTGAGGCACTAAATTACCATCGGCATCGTACGGGCTATCCCAGGGAAGATTTGAATACATTGAAGTTACATCATATTGTCTATCGGTAACCGCACGACGAGAACCAACTAAAGATGGTTTAACGGTTAGCCAGGCGTAAGGCTTGTAAACAGTGTTTAATCTAAAGTTGTAGCGTTCATAATCATATCCTTTAATAGCCCCGGATTCATCATAATAGCCTACCGAAAAGTATGATTGAAGTTTTTCAGTTCCACCCTGCAAAGAGATATTGTGGTTTTGATTAAAGCCCGTTTTAGTAGCAAGGTTCCACCAATCGAAATTACTGTTACGTAATTCCGGATTCCAGCGGGGAAAGTCAATGGTACTTGCATTAGCAAAAGAAGCGTAGTAGTCATACAATTCTGCTCCATTCATCACTTGCAGGTTACCATTGGTAAGTGTAGTAAAACCGGTTTTTGACGAGATATCCACTGTCATGTCTCCAGATTTTGCTCTTTTGGTAGTAACAACGATTACACCGTTAGCACCTTGCGAGCCGTAAATTGCAGTTGATGCCGCATCTTTTAATACGGTCATTGTTTCGATATCTTCTGGATTTATCTCTCCAGGAGTTGAACCCACAATTACACCATCTATAACCCAGAGCGGGCTGGTTGTACCACTCAAAGTAGCTTGTCCACGGATGATAACTGATCCGGCGGTTCCTGGTTTTCCAGAGCCCGGTGCAACGAATAGACCCGGAGCCTTTCCAGCAAGCATGTTTTGTACATTTGGAGAGGTCACATTTTTCAATTTATCTCCGCTAATGGTACTTAAGGCACCAGTAAGACTTTCTTTTTTCTGAACGCTATAACCAACCACCACTAACTCGCCCAATGTTTCAAGCGATTCGTTAAGGGTGATATTTCCCAAAGATGGACTAGTTATTTTAACTTCCTGAGAAGTAAAGCCTATAGAGCTAATTATTAATATATCGCCGATATTTGCTTCTATACTAAACTGACCTAAGCTGTTGGTACTTGTAACGCGACGGGTACCTTTTACTGTTACCGATGCCCCGGGAATACCAGTACCACTTACGTCTTTGACAGTGCCCGTAATAGACTGCTGAATCGTTATTTTTTCTGCGAGCACAACTTTTACACCACTAGGTTTATCAAGGATTTTATTTACAGCAATAGTTTTACCTTCAATGCTATATTCCAAAGGCAGACCTTCTAATAACTGCTGTAATACAGTGTTAATTGAATTTTCGTTGATATTTACATCAACTTTTTTAATTCCCTTTAAGTCCTCAGTTTTATAGAAAAAAGTGTAATCAGACTGTTTTTCAATCGCTATTAAAACATCAGTAATTTTTGCAGATTTCAGGTGTAACTTAATGGTTTGTGAAAAAGTTTTTGCGTTTGCAAAGGTTGAAATAACTACAGTGAGTAATGTAACAATCTTCAAGGTGGCAAAAAAGAGACTGAAAGGCTTTTTGCCGTTCCTGCTCTGTAAATGATAGTTTCGTTTTTGGTTAGTTTTTTGACTCATTTTAACTAAAAATTTTAGGTTTAAATGTTTTTAATTGAAAGTTTTACCGAAGCAGATGGCTTCATTCATCAGCACGTCAACGTTTCCTCATAGTATTTGGCTTTAGTTTTTAACTATTAATTTATTATCTTCTGTTAATTCATATTTGACACGGGTTGCACCTAATATTTTCAGTGCTTGTCTCAAGGTTAGGTTCTTTTCTATTTTCCCGGTGAAAGTGCCCTGAGGTTTGCTTCCATCGTATACCACTACAACATTGTACCATCTAGCCAGTTCCGACATTACTTCGTCTATGCTTGCTTCATTGAAGCAAAGCAAATTGTCTTTCCACGCCAAAATATCCTCCGGGTTAATATTATTAATTACTTGAACCTGTTCAGAATCTGGGCCACTAACGGCCTGTTGGTTGGGCGTTAATAAATAATGCCGCTTACCGGCATTTAACTTTATGCTCCCCTCTAAAAGGGTAGTTTTGTAATTGCCATTATCAGCATAGGTATTGATGTTGAAATGTGTTCCTAAAACTTCGATGTTTGTCTGGCTGTTTTGAATGTTTACGATAAACGGTCGATGGGGATTTTTTGCTACTTCAAAATATACTTCTCCCGAAATCTTGACTTTCCTGGCCTTTTCCGAAAAAGATATAGGATACTCAATGCTACTTGAGGCATTCAGCCAAACTTTAGTGCCATCAGACAGGGTAACATTGTAATTCCGTCCAACAGGTGTTTTAATGATACTTAAATCATTCTCTTTGATATTTTTGCTATCCAAATAAACCACTTGCCCATTGC
>Ga0065714_10004653_pt1 | contig 14074 bp, 16 predicted proteins | sample MisRhiReplicate2_FD_59101 | JGI IMG/M metagenome (GOLD analysis project Ga0065714, IMG submission 59101) | Miscanthus rhizosphere microbial communities from Kellogg Biological Station, MSU, sample Rhizosphere Soil Replicate 2: eDNA_1 v2... | ecosystem: Host-associated > Plants > Roots >...
TGTAAGATCTTATCGACCAGTGTAGTTTTACCGTGGTCAACGTGGGCTATGATAGCTATATTTCTTATTTTTTGCATAAAATGCTACTAATTTTTGGCGCAAAGATAAGATTAATTATCGAGATTTCAGTGCATTAGTTAATAGGCATTTAACTCTTTTTTCAGTAAGTTATTTGAAGGCTCATTTTGCAGGTAGTTTTATTTCTATCATTTATACGTTTTAATTGCTTTAAATTTTAAACAATGTCTATATTAAGATGTTTGATATATACTAAATGATTAATGCTATGAACAAACCAAAAAAANCTGATAAAAAGGTACAGCCNGNGGAGGCCAAACCAGACAACAAAACAGGATTGGACAACTGGAATGATCGTCTGGATCAGAACTTTGAAACCGAGCATGAGGGCAATGAGCTTGCCGATGAAAAAGCACGTGACTATTCCTACAAAGCCGGAAGCGGTGATCAATCTGACGAAACGATAGATATCCAACAACAAGACTAATTATNAATGACAAGCAAAGCAATACTACTTGGCGCCAGCGGATTGATAGGCAGGNATTTACTAACCCGGTTGCTAGATAGCNCTGATTATACCCAGGTACTGGCTATTGGGCGCAGCGCACTAAATATCCAGCATCCTAAGCTAAAAGAGCTCATTGTTGACTTTGATCATATAAACCAGTACGCCGCAGACATCCAAGGCGATGTGGTATTTTGTTGTTTGGGCTCAACAAACAGCAAGACTCCGGATAAAGTGCAATACAAAAAGATAGATTACCAGTACCCTTTGGATGTAGGCTCGATTGCGCAAAACAATGGCGCTACCAGCTACCATCTGGTTTCGGCAATAGGCGCTGATGTAAACTCATCTCTATTTTATCCCAAAACCAAAGGCGAGGTAGAGCGGGATTTAAAGGCAATACCTTTCAAAAGCATCTATATTTATCGCCCATCACTTTTGGATGGCAATCGCCAGGAAAAGCGAACTGCAGAAAAAATTATGATAGGGCTAATGCGTTTTCTAAATCCACTTCTAATTGGGGGATTAAAAAAATACAGAAGCATTAAAATTGAAACTGTAGCCTCAGCAATGCTAAAAGAATCTTTAACGGATAAAAAAGGTGTATTTATTTACGCTTCTGATCAGATTGAGGCACTCGGATAAGCGCTTAAAAAAGATTCTTTTTACCGAAAGCCCACATTAAAAACGGAGACATTGCTTTTGCCCAGGTTGGCAATTCATGTTTACCTCCAACCATTTCATAATAGGCGATATCATCAGGCCTTTTATAGCCCTTATTTAAAAGTTCCTTAATTACATCAATGGTGTCATCGATAGAATCTATAATGAAGTTCTTATTCCTGTCAGCCAGCTCATCTTCAGTACCTGTCATCAGCCAGAATTTTAATTCAGGTTTAGTTTTTGTGTCAATAATCCGCTGATGTAAAATGCGGTCATTGTCGGTATAACCATCTTTAAGGTCTTTTTTTCTCCACCAGAATGCCCCTGAAAAAACACCGACAGCATCGAAATAATTGTCGTTATTCCATGCGATATCAAATGCAGTCAGCCCTCCTAAGGAGAAACCTGCAAAAGCACGTTTACCATTTATAGGAAAATCAACATGGGTTTGTACAAAAGGAATNAGCTCTTTAATCACAAAATCGGTGTAAGNCTGCGCTTTGCTGCCTCTATTCTGAAAATCAGGAATTCCGGCAACACCATACTCCAGCAAACGGTCTTTTGATGCTTTAATNGCAACCACCACCAGCGGTTCTATTTTATTTTGACCATACAAACGGGCTANGGTACTTTGCAATTCTAACGCTTCAGTATCCTGCCCATCGTTTAACAATAGCAGATTTAACTGTTCATTCCCTAAAAGATTGTCTGGAACAAAAATCTCAACCTCAACTCCCCTTTTCAGGTACTTTGATTGTATAGTTTTTTCGGTTTTAATAATTTCCGGAAGTAACATGGTAGTGTACATAATTCAGCAATTTCCCTTTCTCTCAAATGCACCACAAAGGTAATACTCTCTGTAAAAATTTAAATAATCGGCGTGTAATTTTATAGAAAACAGATATTTACGACAAGAAATAAGCCCGTTACTTGCTTTTAACATTCTTTATTTCTTATCTTAAAGCATCTAAATTTTACGGGGATGAAAGAGGAATATAAAAAGTGGCACAGCAATAACCTGAACGCCGATTTTGAATTGCTCGCTTTTGGGCACAGCGGCTATCCAATCCTTCTTTTTCCTACTAGTATGGGCCGATATTTTGAAAGTAAAGACTTCAAAATGATCGAATCTATTCAGTGGTTTATAGATGAGGGAAAAGTTAAAGTTTACTGCGTTGACAGCGTTGACAGCCTAAGCTGGTACAACAAAAGCATTCACCCAGCCGACAGGGTAAAAAATCATATTCAGTACGACAAATTTTTACTCGAAGAGGTCTCTACAATGGTCCGTAACGAAACCGGACATGCTAAAATCATTACTGCCGGCTGTAGTTTTGGGGGTTATCATGCTGCAAATTTCGCTTTCCGGCATCCATGGCTGGTCAGTCATCTGTTTAGTTTGAGCGGAACCTTTGACATCAAAGACCAGCTTGATGGGTTTTACAATGATGATGTTTATTTCAACAATCCGGTCGACTTTTTACCCGGCGACAGCAATCCGGAGCTATGGGACATGAAAATAATTCTAGGCACAGCAGACAATGATATATGCAGGGCCAGCAACGAAAGGTTATCCCAGATACTCACAGACAAGGGAATTAATCATTGGCTGGACGTGCGGCAAAACGCAGAACACGACTGGCCGATATGGAGAAAAATGCTACCAGAATACCTATCACAATTATAACCGAATTAAAGACATCTAAAACATATACTTATGAAAAAAATCGGAATACTGTTCGGTAAAGAAAGATCATTCCCTGAAGCTTTTGTAAAGCGCGTAAATGAGATTGCAGGAAATGATATTAAAGCCGAATTTGTAAATATTGACAAAATATTTCAAGCCCAGGCACTGGACTATGCCGTCATTATCGATAGAATATCGCAAGATGTTCCTTTTTATCGCGCTGCGATGAAGAATGCTGCAATTACCGGAACCGCTGTAATAAACAACCCATTTTGGTGGAGTGCTGATGAAAAATTCTTTAACAATGCGCTAGCGGTAAAGCTCGGGATACCGGTGCCCAAAACAGCTTTGATCCCATCTTACGAGCAACCTGAGGACACATCGGACGAGTCGTTTAGCAATCTTGCATTTCCCTTAGCCTGGGAGGCTATTTTTGAATATACAGGTTTCCCGGCATACATGAAACCTTTTGACGGTGGAGGTTGGAAAGAAGTTTACAAATTACACGATATAGAGGACTTTTTTGACAAGCATAGTCAGACCAAACAGACGGTTATGATGCTTCAGGAAGAAATCGTTTTTGACGAGTATTTTAGATGTTATTGCATTGGAGGCAAATATGTTCGCATTATGCAATACGAACCACGCAACCCATTTCATCTTCGTTACCAGGTAAACACCCCCGTTTCAAGCGAGAAATTACTAGCGACTATTCATGACTATGTGATTAAGCTGAATCAGTACTTAGGCTACGATTTCAATACTGTAGAATTTGCCGTACGTGACGGAATACCTTACGCCATTGATTTTTGCAATCCTGCTCCGGATGCCGAGGTAACCAGTGTTGGTCAGGAGAATTTTGACTGGGTTGTTGAAACATCAGCTCAGTATGCAATTGAAAGGGCAAAAGCACACGTGGAAGGTCAGGACAATTTAACATGGGGAGAATATGTTAAAACATCCTCATCCGGACAACCACTGGCCGGAAAATTAAAAACTAAAGCTGCCGAGGTAAAAAAATAATCAGGGATAAATTGGAGGGAATAAGTTATGATGAATGAATTTACGCTTGGTGTAGAGGAAGAGTACATGGTGGTTGATCCGGTAACCCGTGAGCTAACCTCGCACGATCAAAAAATAGTTGAAGCAGCACAAAAAATACATAAAGATCAGGTTAAGGCCGAAATGCATCAGGCCGTTGTAGAAGTAGGAACAGGCATTTGCAGAAATACAGACCAGGCCCGGGCCGAAATATCGCAATTAAGGTATACCGTTTCCCAACTTGCCGGTGAGCAGGGATTACGCATTGGTGCAGCGGGCACACACCCCTTTTCCCACTGGGAAAAACAACTGATCACAGAGCATCCGCGTTATAGCGAAATCGTGAATGAGCTNCAGGAAGCGGCCAGATCTAATCTGATTTTCGGCTTACATGTTCANGTGGGCTTTCAATCCAGGGAGCTNGCCATCCATATCGCAAATCAGGTACGNTATTTTTTACCACATGTNTTTGCCTTATCGACAAACTCCCCTTTCTGGGAAAGCAGGAATACGGGATATAAATCCTTTAGGACTAAGATATTTGACAAATTCCCCAGAACAGGTATTCCGGATATTTTTAACAGCATTGAAGATTACGACAACTATGTAAAACTGTTNATTAAGACCAACAGTATTGATAACGCAAAAAAAATCTGGTGGGACATCAGGGTACACCCTTTCTTTGAAACGATAGAGTTCAGGATTTGCGATTGCCCGATGCTGATTGACGAAACGATGGCTTTTGTCGCATTATTTCAGGCGTTATGTGCCAAACTATACAAGCTGCGTCTTCAAAATATGAAATTCATCAGCTATTCCAGAGCCTTGATTAATGAAAACAAATGGAGAGCCGCACGCTATGGCATCGATGGCAATTTGATTGATTTTGGTAAGGAAATGGAAGTAAACTGCAGGAATCTGATACTGGAGCTGCTGGATTTTGTTGATGATGTTGTTGACGATCTGGGCTGCAGAAATGAAATCAATTATGTACTTAAAATTCTTGAAAATGGAACCGGTGCAGACAGGCAATTGGCTGTTTACGAACAAAGTGGTAACTTTGAGGCGGTAGTAGATTACATTACTACTCAAACACTAATTGGGGCCAAGCCGTGAGCATAATAGATAGAAATAAGATTAGGGTTGCAGTAATTGACATGAATAATGGAGTTACCAACCAGGGGATGCGTGGGATACAGGAAATCTTGTTGAACTATCGTACAGCGCATGACATTGATTTGTGTTATGATATTTTTGATCTGAGGCAAAAGGGAGAAATTCCTGATGAACATTACGACATTTATATATCAAGCGGAGGCCCTGGGAGCCCTTTTGATGGGCTGGGCCAGCAATGGGAGAATGATTTTTTTAATTTGCTAAACAAAATAGAGCATCACAATCGGGTTAGTCAGCAGAAAAAGCATGCTTTTTTGATCTGTCACTCTTTCCAAATGGCTTGCAGAAAGTACCATGTAGGTGAAGTAATCCGAAGAAAATCCACTGCTTTTGGCATTTTCCCGATCTTTTTAACTGAAGAAGGAGAAAATGATTCAATCTTTAATGGCTTACCTAACCCGCTGTATGCAGTAGACAGTCGCGACTGGCAGGTTATAAACCCAGATGACGTGCTGTTTTCGAACTCAGCGGCTACAGTTCTGGCCTTGGAAAAGGAGAGACCACATGTTGATTTGGAACGNTGCGTCATGTCGGTTCGTTTTACCAAAGAAATAGTAGGCACCCAATTTCATCCCGAAGCAGATCCCCTTGGCATGAAGATNTACCTCTTGCAAGCCGATAAAATGAAGGCAATCATTGAAAATCATGGTTTGGAAAAATATGAGGATATGCTGTCNAGTCTTGACAATCCAGACAANATTAANCTTACCCAAACCGTTATTTTACCTAATTTTTTAAATGAGGCACTAAANGCCTTACAGGAAGCATAGCTATGATCGGGAAATACAGAGACCAGTTTAACAGTGCTTTTTCTAAGGAAAAGTACGCCAGCTTTTTAAAAACACTGGAATCCGGATTAACAAATATCCCTTTTAGAGTTGCCGAAACTCCTGTGTTTATTCCTTCAGACTTACAGAAAAAACTGGTTGAAGCAGGAGAAGAGATTATCAAACTGATCCGGCAGCCTAACTTTAAAGCCTTAACCAAAGACGCTATACCATCCAACTGGAATGTTCCCAACGAAAATGAGCACCCTCATTTTTTGACATTCGATTTTGGGATTTGTAAAGATGCCAGTGGCCGGCTTGTGCCCAAGCTAATTGAGATGCAGGGCTTTCCTTCTTTATATGGTTTTCAGCCTGAATTAGGCAGAGTTTATAAGCAGTCGTATGGTTTGCCTGTCGAATTGACTCCGTTTTTTAATGGAATTAATGAACAAACCTACATTGACTTATTAAAAGAGGTGGTNCTTGGTAAGCACGCTCCACATGAAGTGGCACTAATGGATATTGATGCGCCAAGCCAGAAAACNCTTATTGACTTTTTGGTTACNCAGAAATATTTAGGCATCAAGATTTTAAGTCTAACGGACATCTTTAAAGANGGCAACGCGCTATTCTATAAAGAAAATGGGGAAAAAGTGCAGTTAAAAAGGATCTATAACCGACTGATTTTTGATGAGGTTACCGATAAAACAGCTCTTTTTGCAGACAGCTTTGATCCCAGAGATGAAATTGATGTGGAGTGGATTACACACCCTAACTGGTTTTACAGGATCAGTAAGTATACCATGCCTTTTCTGAAGAGTGAATTTGTGCCCGAAACACATTTCCTGAACACTTTAAGCGAAATACCTGCAGATCTTGAAAACTATGTGTTAAAACCTTTGTTTTCTTTTGCAGGCATGGGTGTAATTATTGATGTAACGGCAGCTGATATCACAAAAATTGAGGATCCTGAAAATTGGATACTTCAACGAAAGGTTGTTTATGAGCCCGTTGTACAATCCCCTGATGGTGGTGTAAAAGCTGAAATAAGGTTGATGTACCTATGGGCAGATGAGCAGGAGCCTACCTTATGTATTAATCTGGCTCGTTTAAGCAGAGGAAAAATGATAGGCGTAAGATATAACAAGGACTTTGACTGGGTTGGCGGCAGTGTTGGGCTTATGGAAGGTTAAATTTACAATTAACAGACTCGCCTAAAACAGGCATTAACTAATTTTGTGANATGGACATTCAGACTATTCTAGTAATCATACTGTTTGCGGGNGCATTGTTTTACGTTGGCCGNATTGTTTACCGTTCTATAGCNCCTAAAAGTAATGGCTGTGGCACCAACTGCAAGTGTGGTGTAGATTTTTCCAATATAGAACCAAACAAGAAATAGATTCTATCTATGACAGCTATACTAGAACCTTTTAAAGCTTATTTACAAAAGAAAGTGGCCATAACTGATGAACAGTTCGACCTAATTTCTGACAAACTTAAGGTAAAAACCTTCGATAAGAATGAAATGATCTTGATGAAGGGAGAGGTTTTATCTAATGGATTTTTTGTTCTCAGTGGCCTTTTGCGCAGTTATTCGATAGATAGCAAAGGCAAAACTCATATTATTCAATTCGCCCCAGAGCAATGGTGGCTTTCTGAGCGTAATGGAATGTTCAATGAGGCTTCGGAGTTTTTTATTGATGCAATTGAACCTACAACAGCAATTACCATGAATAGAGATTTCATGAATGACGCGGCAAAGCATGTGCCCTGTATGAATGACCTGAATAGCACAATGCTTAATAACTCCATCAGGTTTATGCAGAAAAGAATCAATATGCTTTTAAGTGCAACTGCTGAAGAACGCTACCTGAATTTTATCCAATTATACCCCAACCTTACCTTAAGAGTACCTCAATGGATGATTGCCTCTTACTTAGGTATTACTCCTGAATCATTAAGCAGGGTTCGCAAAGACCTGGCACATAAGCATTTTAGACCATAAGATTTTCTTATCATAGGTCAATGTGAGGCAAAACATCTCGCCGTAATTTTGTGTTGTAATTAAAGAACAACTTAAAAAAACAATATTATGGCAACTACACAATGGGTATTAGACCCGACTCACAGTGAACTACAGTTTAAAGTTAAACACTTAATGATCTCTACGGTAACCGGTGGTTTACATTTAATCAGTGCGACATTAACTTCAGCGTCTGATGACTTTGAAAATGCATCAGTAACTTTTGAAGCGGAGACTGACTCTATCAATACCGGAAATACAGACAGAGATAACCACTTAAAAAGTGCCGACTTCTTTGATGCTGAACAATTCCCTAAAATCACTTTCGAATCTACTTCAATAAAGAAAGATGGCGATGATTACCTTATAAATGGAAATCTAACGATTAAAGGTACGACTAAACCTGTAGAATTGTCCGCTGAATTTGGTGGTATCGCAGCTGATCCATGGGGTAATACAAAAGCAGGTTTTACGCTGAATGGTAAAATAAACAGAACTGATTTTGGTTTAACATGGAATGCAGCATTAGAAACTGGTGGTGTTATGGTAAGTGAGGCGGTAAAAATAGCAGGTGAATTGCAATTTGTAAAACAAGCCTAAATAATACAAGCATCCATAAAAAGGATAAAAATATAAATGGAAGCAAAAACTAAAACAGTGTCGGCCATTTTAAATGCGCCGGCACCTCATATGGTTGGCGATGGTTTTAGGGTACATAATTTTTTCCCAAAAGGATATAAAATAAAAATGAGCCCGTTCTTTATGCTGGATTATAACTCCAAGATAGCGTTCTCGGCCCGAAACGAGCCCAGAGGTGTTGGAGTTCATCCACACCGTGGGTTTGAGACCGTAACCATTGCTTATCATGGTGCAGTAGCACATCATGACAGTGCAGGCAACAGTGGTATTATTTACCCTGGTGATGTTCAATGGATGACTGCTGCCAGTGGGATTTTACATAAAGAATATCATGAGCAGGAGTTCAGCAAAAAAGGCGGAGCTTTCCAAATGGTTCAGTTATGGGTTAATTTACCTGCAAAATATAAAATGACGCCACCCAAGTACCAGGATGTAAAACATAGCGATATGGCCAGATACAAACTGGACAATAATGCTGGAGAGATTGAGGTAATTGCTGGTGAATACAATGGGGTTAAAGGATCTGCAAGTACATTCTCCCCACTAAATTTATTAAATGCCCGTTTAAACCAGGGAGGCAAGGCTAACTTTGATTTCCCTGAGGAGTACAATACAGGTTTTGTGATTATAGAAGGTAGCGTGAAAATTAATGGCACTGAAATCGCCAAAACAGACCAGTTTGTTCATTTCAAGAACGAAGGTTCTGAAATAGCCGTTGAAGCTTTGGAAAACAGTNTTGTTTTGGTATTAAGCGGAGCGCCAATAAATGAGCCCATTGCTCAATATGGTCCCTTTTTAATGAATACTCCCGAAGAGATACAACAAGCGATAAGNGATTATAACCAGGGTAAGTTTGGGTATTTAGAAGAGTAAAATAATTACCTTCTCNGAGAAGGTAATTATTCAGTAAATAGCATGACGCAGAAGNTGTTCTAAATCAAACAATAAANACACCTTTATTTTTGAATTAGACACACTGCNTAAGCAACAACGCCCTCTTCTCTGCCAATAAATCCCATCTGTTCATTAGTAGTTGCTTTTATAGAGATGTCATCAATAGATATGTCTATTGCCTCTGCAATATTCTTTTGCATCTGGGGAATATGAGGATTAATTTTTGGCGCTTCAAGGCAAAGCATCGCATCAATATTGCCTATCTCCCAGCCTTTCTCTTTTAGAAGTTTTACACTTTCTTTAAGCAAAATAACACTGCTTATTCCTTTCCATTGCGGATCGGTGTTCTTAAAATGGAAACCGATATCTCTTAAATTTGCAGCACCCAACAGGGCATCACAAATAGCGTGAAGCAAAACATCTGCATCAGAATGCCCAAAGGCACCTTTATGATGTTCCAGGTTAACTCCGCCTATTACAAATGGATGATTATCTTTTAACTGATGTACATCGAACCCAAACCCTACTTTAATTTTCATCTGTTTAATTGTTGTTATATACTGTTATTTGGCATCGCCAAAATTGAAAAGCAATGTGAAACGCAATGTATTTGCCAATGGACTCTTTTGAGCATTTGCTGCCAGGTAAGCAAAATCTATATTAAATACATTGTATTTTAGCCCTGCGCCAAGCGTAAAGTATCTCCTATCCCCTTTTTGAGGACTTTCATAAAAATATCCTGCCCTTAAGGCAAACTGCTGGTTATACCAGTATTCCATTCCGGCAGCGATATTAATTTCTCTCATTTCTTCTCTAAAACCACCTGGCGCGTCACTAAACGAACCAAATATGCCAGAAGGAACCGAACGGTCAGGATCTTTCCCTGCTATGATCTTCCCCTGCCCATCATAAATAGGCTGAGTTGGCACCAACAGTTTGTTGAAATCCAGCGCAAACGTGAATTGATTATAATCGTCAATTAAAAAGGTTGAAGCTGCTCCGATCTTAAAGTTTGTTGGCAGAAAATTCTTTTCGCCACCGGCGACATAGCTTATTTTAGTCCCAATATTTGAAATGTTGAGCCCTGCAGAAATAATTGCATCGGTACCCAGAAAAATGGTTGGCTTTTTATAATACGCTGAAACATCAACTGCAACTGCTGAACCGGCCTGTGTTTGCTGCCCTGCCGCAAATTGACCGGATAAAAGATTAGAATAAATATACCTCAGGGCTGTTCCTAATGAAAATGAACTGCCGAATCTTCTTGAATAAGTTACATCCAATGCCAATTCATTTGGGCTGTAAACTCCCAAATCTTGCTGATTAATATCCACAAACTGTATTTCACCTAAAGAAAAATACCTTAAGGAACTTCCAATTGTACTTTCATCGTTAAGTTTATAGAATCCACTTAAATACGCAAGGTTAATGTCAGGGACTAAACTTTTTAACCAGGGACTATAGGAAGCAGAAAACCCATAGGGCTTATCTAAAAAAGCTAATTTAGAAGGATTTATGCTCATTGCATTCGCATCGGGACTAACCGCAACACCTGCATCTCCCATCCCTCCTGCTCTGGCATCAGGAGTAATCAACAGGAATGGAACTGCTGTTATGATGTTGTTCGGTGCGCTGCCATTTGTTCGGGTACCAGGCTGTACTTCCTGAGCAAACACTCCTAAAGAAACTGCTGCCAGAGAAAAAATGCTTAATACAGTTTTTACTGAATACCTGAAATTCATTCGTCCCGTGTAATTTATACTATTCCACGCAAGTTAACATAGTGTTTATTAAATTCAAAGTATTCTTAGTGATACGCAATTCTATCCAGAGATAATTACTTGCCGTTTTTAAAGAAAGATTTTTTTGGAGCGAAAGCGTTTTTTTGTGTAGTTTTAACGGTTAGAGTACCCTATTTGCATGACCCAATGAAAAAATCATACTTATACTCGCTTGCATACCTTGCATTTGTAGCCTCCTTTATGTCTTGTAAATCTAAATCAGCGACGTCTGATAAGACAGGATTGGCGTATAACAAAAAAGAATACGGAGGATTTCAGGTAAACAACAAATTCAAAAGAGGCCCGGGCCCAGGCTTAGTTGAAATTGAAGGTGGTGTTTTTGTAATGAGTGGCAGTGCCCAAAATATTGCAGGACAAGAGTTAAGCTCTTATAATCATAAAAGAGAAACTACTGTTTCTTCTTTTTACATGGACGAAACAGAAGTATCAAACACAAACTGGCTTGAGTACTTAAATTGGATAAGAACCAACTATCCATCTGATTACGAATACTATTATAACGAAATTCCTGACACTTTGGTTTGGCGTAGACCATTGTCATACAATGAACCATATGTAGACAATTATTTGAGACATCCAGCATATCAGGATTATCCTGTGGTTGGTGTTTCATGGGAGCAAGCAGCAAGGTATTGCGACTGGAGAACTGACCGGGTGAATGAATTATTGCTTCGTGATCAGGGCTACATGACCAGTTTCAAAGAAGTAAACGGAGATAGCAGATCAGGTGTCGCAGCAGCGAGCTCCAGACCTACTGAGCCTTTCAATACTGAAGTTTACCTAAATGGGCAGTATGATGACAAGGGCAAAAAAGCAATGAAGGATTTAAGTCCGACCAATGCCAATGCTACGGACGCCAAAGGGAATAAAGCGCCAACCAGAAATGTAAGACTTGAAGATGGGATTTTAAAACAACCTTATCGCCTTCCTACTGAAGCGGAATGGGAATATGCAGCACTAGGACTAATTGGAAATACTGAATATGAAAATATTCATGCAAATAAAATTTATCCCTGGAATGGACTTGGTTTGAGTTCTGCCAAGAAAAAAACCAGAGGCTTAATATTAGCCAACTTCAAAAGAACCAAAGGCGATTATATGGGGGTTGGGGGCTCTTTGAATGATAAAGGAGGCTTAACAGTTCCAGTAAGATCATATATGCCTAATGATTTTGGCTTATACAATATGGCCGGAAACGTAAACGAATGGGTTGCCGATGTTTATCGCTCTAAAACCTTTGAAGCTGCCGATGCATTTAATCCTTATAGAGGAAACTTCTATGAAGACAAGAAAATAGCAGACGCGAATACAGGAAAGATAGAGAAAGATAAACACAACAGACCGGTTATGGTTGCAGCGGTATCTGCAAGAAAACAAACATGGGCAGAGAAACAAGCTGCAGCGGCTAAACCTGCCGACTCTGTTAACACCTATGCCGATCAGAGAGGCTATCGCGACAAGGCCAACGATTTGTATGGTGAAATTACACTGATCACAGATAAATCAAGAGTATATAAAGGCGGGTCATGGGATGATCAGGCCATGTGGTTAAACCCTGCAACAAGAAGATTTCTTCAACAAGATGAATCCACAGCAGACATCGGCTTTAGATGTGCCATGACTATGCTTGGAGCCTCTGAGATAAGAACCACAGGGAAACCGCAATTTAAAACTAAACCGCAACGGGCTTTTAATGGCGGTAAGAGATAAGGTATTTATAAAGCGATCAGGTAGAACATGATTTTACTTGATCGCTTTTTTATCTGGAAGTTTTGATATACACTGAAGAATCAGCTATTACTAAATAATTTTAGATCGTAACGCTTTTATAGGTTTTTACAGTGCTGTTTTATACTATTCGGTTTGCTGAAAGGCCATCTGTACTTTGTGCAGATCTGACTTTATAGATACGGAATACCGTTTAGTCTTTGCACCCGGCTTATAACAATTGCCTTGCAATGGACAGATCTTACACTTTTCAACGTCAAAATAGTAAGGGTCTACTTGGTTTGTTCCGTCGTGCTTTTCGGGTGGCCAGATGTCCCGCTGGACACACAAACATATCTGCGTCCTTACTGCAACCGAACCTCTCCTGATCCTTTCTAAAGCCCTGTATTCAGATTTAAGAAATTGTGCACATGTTACAAATTCACAACTTCAACCAAAATTCAGACTGCAAAAAAACTGTTTTACCGTAAAAAACCCCCTATTTATAAAACAGAGCGTAAAACCCATCCATCGTTTTTACGTGGATGGAATGTAAGCGACACATTAACCTTGTGAAAGTATGTCTCGAATAGTATTAGGAGATGCCTCACCTATTGAACAAACAAAGTGCCCATCTGACCAAAACACATTTTTGTACCAATACTCTTTACGAAGTGATACTGAATGTAATAGCCAAATTCGACCAGTAAGATTCTTGTTTTAGCCTACGGACTATTTGAGCAATGGATAAACGTGGAATGTAACGAATTAAGAAGTGAATGTGGTCAATATCAGATTCAAATACTTCAATTTCAAAATCTGAATTATTGGCGATAGATTTCAAAATCTGCTTAACATCCTCATTTAACTGACCAGTAAGTAACTTTTTACGGTACTTGCAAACAAAGATTAAATGATATTTTAAATAATGTTTAGACCGATTTGTTGTAATGTTGTTGGATTTTTTAGACATAGCTTAAAGTTTTTTGTGAATGTTTCTAAAAATCAATTGAAATATTTACAAAAAAAACTTTACGGATTGTAAAATGAAGCGTATCTTACTAAAAGACAGGTTGTTTAATAATAGATGAAAGTAATTCACAAATCATACAAGTTTAAAATTACTCCCGATAATGAGCAAAAAACACT
>Ga0065714_10003374_pt1 | contig 14057 bp, 18 predicted proteins | sample MisRhiReplicate2_FD_59101 | JGI IMG/M metagenome (GOLD analysis project Ga0065714, IMG submission 59101) | Miscanthus rhizosphere microbial communities from Kellogg Biological Station, MSU, sample Rhizosphere Soil Replicate 2: eDNA_1 v2... | ecosystem: Host-associated > Plants > Roots >...
CTGCGTCACCGTTCATCCCTCACAGCTGCCAGGCGCTCGATGTCCTGGCGATCGAATACGTAGGGCCCGCCTGGGCCATCCAGCTGGGCCAGGTAAGGCACCTGGCCAGCCTCGATCCGGCGCAGCAGGGTAGAGCGGTGCGTGATGCCCAGCAGGCGCATCGCCTCGGCACCGCCGATCAGATCACCTGGGCTTATCAGCCTGGGCTCCTGGGTTGGTTCATGTGTTGCCATCGTGCTGTTTTCCTGTCTGCGGGCCTCCCCCCCTGGGTGGCCCCGCGTTGTCAAACCTAGCGCAACGCCCGTTGCGTCCCGTGCATTACGAATGCAACGGGCGTTGCGTACTGGTCCTGTTTTGTAGGATCCACACAAGCGCCCATTTACCAAACCCGCTAGATCCAGGCGTTTACCCAAAGGCCGGCGCCGCGGCCGGCCTGGAGGGTTCCCATAGTTGTAACGGTTTAGCCTGCGCCCATCACCCGCCCAGCCAGGACCACTGCGGTGCCCAGGGCTGTTACCAGGGCAGCGCCCACGGTGCGCACCAGCCAGCGGTTAGCGTCTTCCAGGTCTTTGATGGCCTGGTCTTGCACCGCCTTTAGTCGGTTGATGTCATCCCAGGTGGGGCGCTTCTCCAGGCTGCCGCTGATGCCCAGCAGGGTCTGCCCCTGGGTCAGCATCAGCCGGTATACCTCACCCAGCGTTACCTCGGTAATGGTCATGGGATCCACCTGGGGCCCGTTCATTCATGCCTGCCCTGGCGTTTGGCCACCAGCGCGGGGATGGCCCCGCGCTCAGTCTTGATGTACCCAGCCAGCCATACCAGGCACACCGCCACGGCTGTCTGGACAGCTGGCGGCATGGTGACGCCCAGGGACTCCAGCACCCAGGCCAGGACCACCACGGCAGCAGCGGCCACCCCGGCTGCGGTCAGCTTGTCTGTCGGTGCCATTACTTGGCCGCTTCTTCCGTGGTGTAGCGGGCAGCTGCCCTGGCGATGTCGTCAGCCTGGCGGGCAGGGATGGCATCATTCTTCACCTGGGCCACGGTGCGCCCCACGGTGGCCTTGACGATGGACTCGGCCTGGATGGGGTGGATGCGCAGCTGCCCATCCAGCACCGGAATGATGCGCTCCAGGATCCGCTCCACGGTCTGCTCCACGATGTCGTTTGCCTGGCCAGCGTCAATAAATCCGCTCATGTTTTCATCCTCTTGTGTTGGTGGTGCGGTGGTGCCCTGGGCGGTGATCCCGGCCCAGGCGATTACGGGGCTGCCGCAGACGTCCTCAGTCCATCCCCGGTAGGTCAGGGGCCACCCCCAGCCTGCGTAGTAGTCCTCCAGCTCAGCCAGGCTGGGGTGGTGGTGCGGGGTGGTGCTGTTGTCCGAGGTGCTGTAGCAGCTGCCGTCAGGCATGCGCAGCACAACGTGCCCGGCTGGCTCACGGTCCAGCCCGTACCACACCGGCACCGCGACATCGGCAGGGTACGCCCGATCCTGGTGCTGGGTGGTGGACGCCTCCCAGGCTGCCGTGGCGGTGGGGTGGACGGCTGGCAGCCCAAACGTCCTGCGCACGTACTCCAGGCACCAGCCTGGGCGGCAGTCAATGGCAGGATCCGGTGTGATGGTCTGGGCCCAGCTCATGCGCCCAGATCCTCCAGCCAGATAGAGCGCCTGGACAGGCCCACGGTGGTGGTGCCCGCCTTGGCTGCCAGCAGCTTAAGGTTCACCGTCGCGGTGGTGGCTGCCTGCCAGCTGAACCAGGCGTCCACGGTCAGGGCTGATGCCACCAGCGGGGCGGACCAAAAAGTCTTGTCACCGTCCAGGGAAGTGCCCGCACTGGTGCTGTCGCTGGTGGCGCTGGAAACCAGCTGGAACGCCACCGGCTGGTTGGTTGCTGCGCTCATGGTCTGGGCCTGGTAACGGACCCGGTACCACCGGCCAGCCACCAGGGACACAGCCGAAAACTGCTCGATTTTCGTGAAATTGGAGCTGACGATATCGACGTTAGACGCGTTCACCTGGCGGGGCTGGGCCACGTCCAGGGCAGCCACCAGGGCATGGACCCGCTCAGCCTGGCGCTGCTGCCAGTAGGGCACGTCAGGGGCATCATTCGGGCCTGCGTAGGGGATGGACAGGGGCGCTGCTGTGGTTGCCATTGGTTTAGCTCTCTCCCAGGTTGGATGGTTCGCGGGTGGCAAGGGTCATGGACCCTTCCCCCAGGTTGAATGTCACGGTTTTGACGATGTGGCGGATACCCTCGGCCCCGATGGATACGGTGTGCCCCGGCCGGATCCAGTACGCTGCCACCGCGTCGATGGTGTAGGAGTCCCCACGGGTGGACAGCTGGGCCACGGTCAGCCTGGCTGCCTCATCGGCGCTGTACTGGTCTGTCTGGACCTCACGCTCAGCGAAGAACACCTTGTGCCCGGCACCGGATCCCCGGCTGTCTCCTGGCGGGGCCCACTTGCCGAATATCTCGCGGTCAGCCCCGGCAGCGTCTTTCCACTTGTAGTGGAGCACAGCTGCGGTGTAGTAGGCGTCGATGTCCTGGCTGTGGGTGATTTTCTTGACCAGGGATTCGGGCCCCTCCCGCAGCAGTGCGGCTGCCTCCCCGGCAGCTGTGGCGCGTTTCTCCAGCCGCCAGGCCCCGGTGGTGTCAACGTAGATCCACAGCCCCGCAGCCAGGGCCAGGGCTGCCAGCTGATCCCACAGCGGCTTGCCTGGCTCCAGGGCCACGGCAGCCACCAGGTCTGGCCGGTACTTGTCCGGCAGCTGCGTGTTGATGGTCTGCGGGGTGGGGCAGGCGTACTCCAGCATCCAGGCGATGGCCTCCACCAGCCCAGCGAAGCTCTTGGTCTGCCTGGTGCCCATCCAGCGGTTGTCCTGGGTGCGCAGCTCGGCGCTGGTGCACTCCATAACGTGGGCGTCCCCTGGGCTGTCGTTCTCGCCCTTGCGGATATGGCCGGTAGCCAGCACCTGGACATCTTCCACGGCACCGCCTGGGTAGACGTAGCCTGCCAGCACCTCGATAGCGGTCGGCTGGCGCGGATCTGACAGGGCCAGCAGCTCGGCCAGGGCAGGGCTGGTGATGGAGAACCGCTGGTGCGGGCTCCAGTCCTCAGACAGCGCCACGGTGCCATCGGATATTTCAACGGTGGTGGCGGTGCCTGCGGTGGTGATCCTGGCATAGACCCGCTGCCGGTGCGTCTTGCTCAGCACGTCCTGGGCCATCGGATCGTAAGGGGCTGTTATGGGCAGCAGCGGCATTTACTTGGTCGCATTCAGTAGCAGGTCTTGGAAGGTGGCATATTTCTTGGCGACGGTGGCGAACTTGGGGTAGGCCCCAGCCAGGGCAGCGAACGTCCAGCCCAGGGATCCGGCCAGATCCCCGATGGGCCTGGCCAGCTCGGCGTAGCCAATATCCACCCCGAACACCGTTGCGGCCCCGCGTGTCTCCAGGGTCGGGATCCCGTAGCTGGTCGCCGTAAAATACATGTCCATGCCCTGGTGTTCAGGCTGGCGCAGCATCAGCACTTCCCCGCGTTTGGTGGCCTCCACCACCTTGATGGCCTCGGCGAAAGTCCCGCAGTAGAGCTTGATGCTCCCGCGCCTGGTGGACATGCCGCGCAGCACCGCCACGGGATCCTCCCGGCCCAGCAGCTCATGGATGGTGCCCAGTGACTGCCCGCCTGCGGAATACTCCAGCAGCGCCTGGACACGTACCGAGTAGGCAGGCATGACAGGCACGAATAGCCAGGGGCTGCCGATGTCCCAGGTGGCGGCCTGGGTGGCGGTGCCTGCGGTGTAGGACACGGCACCGCTGGCTGCTTCATAGTCGCTCAGCACCAGGGGCTGCTGGGGCAGGCTCTGGGTGGATTCCGAGTTGCCCAACACCCCGGCCCAGGCGTAGGCGTAGGCGGGATCCTGGGCCCCGTTGAAGTCATCCCCGACGCCAGAGAACCAGGGGCCCGGCTTGTCAAACACACCGACGAAACGTGCGTCCACGGTGGCCCCGGCAGGCAGGCTGTTGACCAGCAGCGACATNCGGAAACCCGCTGCGCCGATCACCGCGTGATTGTCCAGGGTNATGGTNGTCCAGGTGTCGGCCAGCAGGTTATAGCTGGCCCCGGCGATCACCGTTGAAGTGTTGCGGAACTGNACCAGCACGGCAGCACTGACGCGGANCTGCACCGTTGCCCACACCTTGGTGCCCTCAGCGAACGGGGTAGCGGTGGGGTAAAAGTAGATGCCCACCGTGGATGCCTGGGCATCTTTGGTCATGCGGTTGTAAGAGAACCCCGTACCGCTCTGGGTACTCCAGGTGCCGGATCCGGTGTTGGAGGTCATAGACCAGCCGGTGATGCCGTTGGGCCTGGGGTTGGTGGCGTAGTTGCGCCGGTACTCCACCAGGGTCGGAGTGTAGGGCAGCACCCCTGGCAGGGTGCGGACATCGGCCACCCCGTTGGCGTCGGTGCGGGTGATGGCCTCGATAGTCTCGGTAGCAGCGATGGACAAGGCCATAGCGCCATTGTCCGGCTGCGGGGTGGCAGTAATTATGGTCACGGGATGGACACACCTTTAGTCAGTTTTTCCACCAGCACTGTCTGCTGGCGGGTGGCGGTCAGCTGGGCCATTTCCACCTGGTAACGCCACTTAGCCCCGGCGTCCATATACGGGGCCACGGGAACGTTCACAGGGTGGCCCAGGCCATCCAACTCATTCTTTGTTTTCTGCACGTCATGGGCCTTGACGAACGTGTCCACGTTCTCGGGCACCAGCCCATAGCGGTCGGCCAGCTTCTTGGCTTCCACGCTGCCCATCCCGGCTGCGTCGGCAGCTGCCAGGAAATTGGCGCGGGCCTCTTTGGTCTTGGCTGTCACCGTCGCGGTGGATTCACCCTGGTCTATCTGGGCGTCCCGCAGCGCGTTGGCTTTCTCGGCCATATCCACCAGGGTCTGCTGGTTGGCTTTACCCGCTGCGGTGTGCAGATCCAGGCCCTTGCCGTTTGCCTTGATGTCTTTGATGCCCTGGGCCATCGAATCGTTGTAGGCAATCTCAGCGCCCACACCGGACAGGGCAGCGCCGCTGGCTTCCTCCAGGGCCCTGGCCTGTTCCTCCAGGGCCTTGGTCTTGGCCTCCAGGGCAGCAGCGCCATCATCCACGGCGGCTGTCTCGATGCCGTAAATCTCGGTGGCTGACTCGGTGGTCTTGATGTTGTCCTCAGCCTGGCCGCGCAGATCAGACAGTGCCTGCTGCTTGGTCTTGGCTGCCTGGGCTGACGCGTCCATTACCGGGATGCCATCGTTGGTGTAGGTGGTGCCCTCCTGGATCTTCTCTGACAGGCGCTGCCAGGCGTCCCCTGTCTTGTCCAGGAATGCCCTGGAGTCGTCGGCGGATCCGGCAGCAGCCTTGACAGCCTCGGTGGCATCCAGGCCCGCAGCCTTGGCATCTTTGGCTGTCTCCTGGAACTTGGTGGTGGATTCATCGGCCCACCAGCTGAGCCAGTTATCCTCCATCACCTCGCGCCCCCAGCCCTTGATGATGTCGGCGTAGTCCAGCTTGGACAGGTCGCCGCCCACCTCGCCGATGGCGTCCAGCATGTCCACTGATTTTTGCTTCAGCTCGGTGGCTTTTTCGGCGCTCTCCTGCATCGCGGTGGTGGCCATACCGATGCCCACCGCCAGGGCCACACCGGCTGCCAGGCCCACCGGCCCGAACCCCTCCAGCATCTCCGCAGCCAGGCCCTGGAACCCATCAGCGATGCCCTGGGCGGTGCCGTCGAAACTCGCGGCCACCTCTTTGGCGTTGGCCCCGGCGTTCTCTTTGAATGTCTCGGCACCCTCGCTGGCGTCGTCAAATCCATCCTTGGTGGACTTGCCCACCTTGTCACCGGCTGCCTTGGCATCCCGGCCCAGCTCGCGGAACACGGCACTGGATTTATCACCCAGGACATCGGTTGATTTCGCGGCTGTCTTGATGTCATCGCCGATGCCCTCGATGCTTTTGCCGGCCGATTTGGCACCGTCTTTGAAAGCGTCCCCGATGGACTCCCCGGCCTTGTCCGCTGTCTTGGCGCTGGCCTCCATCCCCCTGGCCATCAGGTCGCTGTTCTTGTCCCCTGCCTGGCCCATCGCGTCCAGTTCATCGGCCACAGCCTCCAGCTTGTCCCCGATGGTCTTGGTGCCCCTGACTACGTCCTCGACGTCGGTTAGGAACTTGACCTCAATAGCCATTTAGCTGCCCTTGTTCTCCAGCGCCTGGCTGGCCTTGTAAACGATGGTTTGGACCCACAGCGCGATCATGCGCGGGGCGGTGTCAGACCAGGCTGGGTAGACCACGCGGCCCCGGTTGGTGGCCGCTGGCAGCTGGCGCTTGGTGTGCCTGGTGACGCGGGCACTGCCACCGCCCTTGGTCTTGCGGCTGTAGTCGGTTTGGTGCTCGGGCTCGGTGGTGCCGAACTCCCAGGCCCTGGCGTCGGTGTCGGGCACCAGGGTGCCGCCAGGCAGTGCCCGCCTGGAGCTGGCGGCCACCACCTTGGCGGGGTTCCCTGGCACTGCCCTGGCACCTTTGGCCAGCACCAGGGCATCCATTTTGGATCCGGCAGCGGACGCCCTGGCGGTGATGGCCTCGCGCCATATCTTGTTCAGCTCGCCTCGGGTGGTGCGGTTGATGTCGTTTTTGACTTCCCGCCCTACGGCTTTCATCGCCAGTACAGCCCCGCGGAACTCCGCCAGGGATTTGGCGCTGGGCTGTACCGGCATGGGGTTACGGTGCCGGGGTGATGGTCGCCAGGCCATCCACCAGCAGGGTGGCTCCCGATGCCGTTTCGGCGTCGGCGGTGCCGCCCAGGGTGCCCGGTGCCTGGAACGTGACGTTAGCGGCCACCTTGGGGGTGGTGCCGCCCTTGGGGAAGAACTCCACCTTTCCCTTGGCCCCGTGGTTGGTGCGCAGGAACAGCCACAGGGAACCTGTCGTCAGATCCTGGCCGATGTTCAGCACGATGGATTCCGACTGCGCCCCCACGTTCTGCTGGATGGCCCCGCTAATCGGGTTCCAGCTGCGCGGGGTGGAGCTGGCCTGGAGCTGCACGGATGCCACAGCGTCGGCAAACTCGGTCAGGACTCCTGCGCCCACCGCAGCCTTGAAGCTCGCGTTTTTGATTTCCAGCACGTTATGCGCCATCGGTGTTCCTCTCGGTTATTACTGCTGTTTTGTAAATGTCGGTGCTGCGCAGCTGGCCGGTGATCTGCCAGCCGCCCAGGACTTTCTCCCAGGTCATGCGCTCTGCTTTGCTCCAGCTGGCCAGGCCCAGGCGCTGGATGCTGGTTAGCAGTTCATCCAGCAGATCCTCTGCCTCAGTCTCGGCGTCGGCCCCGGCTGTCTTGGAGCAATACAGATTGATGGTCAGCCGGTGGATCAGCTCCAGGCCCTGGCGCTCCAGGTCGGTACGCCATACCGACACAGCCGGGGCCCCCTTGGCCACCTGCTTAGGTGTCCAGGGGAAGGGCTGTACCACCCAGGCGGGGTGGTCTGTTGCGATCTGTTCCGCCACCTGGACCCTGGCCGGATCCGTGGCGCTCACAGCAGCCCCGCGAAGGGGCTGGTCTTGGGCTTCATCAGGCCCCTGGCCTCCATCACCAGGGGATAGGTGGAGAACTGGAAACCATCGGGCCCGAACGTGTCACCGTCGCCGCCACGCTTGCGGGCCCACAGGTGCTGGGCCAGCATCACCTGGGCCAGCCCGTAACGATCCGGTGGCGGATCCAGCAGCTTGGCTTCCCCGCCCACGTACTCCACCAGCAGCTCATGGGCCACGCCCAGCAGCCTGGTGAGCTGGCCCGTGGGTGGCGCGTCGGTCCAGTCGTCGGCCACCTCGTCAGTGTCGGCCCAGCCCACCAGTGCCATCCTTAGCCTGCCGGTGCGATGGTAACGGCCTTGATGCCCTGGGCCTCGGACTGGAACGCGTAGTAGCCGAACACGCCCGTGGTGATGCCACCGTGCGCGATGTCCTGGGCCTCGACGCGGATGGGTGCGCCCGGCAGCTCATGAGCCACCACGGCCTGCTTGGCACCCACGATGACCTTGCCCGCCATCGACGTTACCGAGTCAGGGGCACCGACGATTTGGAAGTTCTCCAGGGTGCCACCCTCCAGGCCCAGGGACGCCTGGAGAAACGCCAGCTTGTCGTTGGTCAGGGTGTCCAGCATTTCCTCGTAGTAGTCGCCGCCGACGATGGCGAACGTGGGAACACCGAACTCCAGCACCTGGCGGGCACCGCGCACCAGGGCACGGAACGGGGTGGATCCGGCAGCCACGGTGGACGCGGTACCGGCTGCGGCCTGGATGGCAGCCAGGGCCTTGGCGTCCATTTTCTTCGCGTAGTTCTTGGCGCGGGCCTTGTAGAACGATTCCCAGAAAGCAGGGTTACGGAAGTCGGAATGGATCCGATCCACCGTCACGGCAGCCGCCAGGCGGGATGCCTGGGTAGGGATCTTCTTTGCGGACACAGGACCGCTGCCCACCTCGGCCAGATCACCGGCGTAGTCGTAGACATCGGGTTCTTCATCCCAGCCCCACTGGATAATCTCGGTGCTGGTCAGGTCGGCATGGCCGATCAGCGGCATAAACCGCTGCGCGTACTCCCGGCCCGTCCACAGCTCCCCGGCGTAGGAGGGCTGGGCCACCACGTCGAACACGTCGCCGCTGACCACACCGGACAGGGCAGCCCACAGCTGGGATGCCTCGGCGTTGGCGTTATCGGCCAGGGCAGCGCACAGCAGGTTCAGTCCGTTTTCTTTCACCTCGGTGCTGGCGGTCAGCGGGGTGCCGCCGACAGTCGTCGGCTGGGGCTCGGATGCGGTAACGATGGGCTGGGGCACGTTCTCTCCTGCGGGGTTGGGTGTTGCGGGGTCTGTCGGGGTGTTGGGCTGCTCGGCTGCCAGGGACTCGGCCAGGGCCTGGGCGTTGTCCGCCAGCTCCTGGGCCTGGGCTGCCAGCTCGCCGTGGTCGGACGCGATCATCAGGGCATCGGGGTAGGCGGGGCGGACACAGACCCCGGCACCGGACAGCAGCCCTGCCAGCAGGTTGCCTGCCCTGGTCACGGGATTCTTGACTTCCACGCTGATGCCTGGGCGGGCCCTGGTCTTGGCCTCGGTGTAGGCGTCGCGGCCTGCCGTGGTGTCAAGGAACTTCACGCGGGCCCGCATCCCATCGGCCAGCTCGTTGAAGCTGGCGAAGAATCCCACGGGGCGCTTGTAGTCATGCTCCAGGTTCACCGGCACGCTGGCCGGATCCTGGGGCACCGTCAGCACACCGGCGCTGGCGGTCAGCTTGCCGATGCTGGTGGATCCCTGCTGGCCGTAGGGCAGCAGCAGGTAGTCAAGCTCCAGGTCTGGCAGCTGCTCTGATGCCAGCAGCTGGCCTGTCATTTGCATGGTGGTCATGCGTCGATTCCGATCTGTTGGGCGGGCACCGCGCTGCCGGTGTTTCCGGCTGCCGGGGTCATATCAAACTTGGAGAAATCCCACTCCAGCTCCAGGCCCGCCACGTCGTCCTGGCTGAACCGCTGGCTGATGGGCAGGGTGAACAGGCCCAGGGACAGGCGCAGGAACTCGTTAGCGTCTTGGAGCGTATTTGAGTAGGTGTCTGTGGTGCCGCTGGCACCGTCCAGCATGGACGCATTCAGGTTCACCCAGTTGGCGAAGTCCACCCGAATGGCGTTGCGGGCCTGGATCAGCATTGCGGCATCTTCACCGCCCAGGTGCACGTTCAGGGTGATGCCTCGCGGGGTGATGCCCACCGCCCCGCCCTCCGACTCACGGGCGATGTTCCACTGTTTCTGGACCTCCAGCAGCTCATCCCTGGTGCCCTGGTAATCGTCGGTGATGTGCAGCTCGACGATGGGGATAGGGCTGGATGCCCGCTGGCTGATGGTCTTGCAGATCCCCTGGTACTGGGCGATGGACTCGGCCGCGTACTCCAGGAAAGACATCGGCAGCAGCCCCGGCACCCAGATGAAATCCTCTTGCCTGTCGGCCACGAACCAGCCGCCCTGCTTGTCCAGGTACTCCACCTGGGCCTTGTCGTTGTACTGCCACTTGTCCCAGGGCAGCACCAGGGCATCGGTGATGGTGTCGCCGCTGCGGGCTACCCGCACCATTGATTCATTGTGGAAGAACATGTCTTGCACCAGCTGGGCCCGGCGCTTGCCCGGTGTGATGGGGCCCCAGGTCTTATTGATCCAGGCGTGGGCCTCGGGCAGCTCGCCGCCACCGGCTGCCCGCAGCGGTGATCCGGCAGCCACCACCGAATACAGCGAGGTGCCACGGATCACGGCAGGCACGTGGCAGGCGCTGGCCACTGTCGGCAGCACCCCGGCAGGCATGCCGGTGGATCCAGTCACGGAATGAATGCCTGACAGCTCGGCCCAGGGTGACTCCACCACCAGCTTGCCGCTGGTTTGGAAGTCCCGCACCGGGCGGGTTTTGGCGAAGAAATCGAAGATTGGCACACCGGAAATCTAAGCCAGCTCGCACCCAAAACAGGCACCCAAACGGGGCCCCAGCCAAACGCCTGGGCAGCTTGTCCCGCAGTGTCCCGCAGCGTCCCGGTACGGTGCCCAGGCTGGAGGATCCCCACAGACCGCATCGCCCAGCTGGGCCCCCAAAAGCTCGAGGTTTTGGAGGATCCCTACAAAGGCCCAAAAGGCCGGCCTTTTGAAAATTGCCTAGAATCCGCCGATCTGAAAAAAGGCCGGCTTGACGAAACCTCTAAGTCATAGTGGGGATAACGCCCAGGTCGCCGCCCCGTTTCAGTGTCGCTGCCACGGCCAGGGCATGCACACAGGCCAGCAGTGCGCTGATGTCCCTGCCGTGGCTGCGCCCGAATAGCCTGGATCCCCCAGCGTCCCGCCAGGTGGCTGCCTCCACCGCGTTGGTTATCGCCCGGCTGATGGCGTGGTGGAACGTCTCGGAATCATTGGCCGATGCCACCAGGGCTGTGGCCGCTGCGACGTCGCGCAGCTGGAGCGCCTTTAGCCGCTTGGCGTTGAAGCGTGGCTTGCGCCCCACCGCCTGCGCTATGGCGATGTTGTCACCGATGGAGTCATAGCCCCACATGACATCAGGGTGTTTGGCCTGGGCCCGCATCAGTTCATCGGCCACCCAGGCGCTGCGGGGCGCATGGGCCATCAGCTGAACATGGGGCTCCCAGTTCTCATCGAACCAGGCCACGGCCACGGCAGCAGCCGCGCCGCCGATGGCCACGTCATAGCCCCCACCCCAGCGCACCCCTGCCGGTGGCTCAGCTATCGGGGCCACCCCGGTGCGCTCGAATTTCGCCAGGTCCAGGGCAGTGCGGGTGGAGTCGGGAGGCCATACGCACAGATACTCCCGGATGAACTCGGCCAGGCCCATCGTGGCGAACCGCTTGCGCATGGTCTTTAGGCTGGTCAGCCCCGCAGCCAGGCCAGGGTGGACGCGGAACCACAGGCGCGGATCCGCTGCCTGGAGCGCGCTCACCACCTCATGCTCAGCTGCTGAGTAGTCNGCGATGCCCAGGGCCTTNGGATCCGCCCTGGCCGCTGCCAGCTTGTCCCANAANTCCCCTGCCCGCACCAGNCCAGGGGTGCCCGAACGGATCACCTGGCCATCCTTGCGGGTATCCATTACCGGCAGCGCACCGGCCATCAGATCCTTGGACTCCTGCGGATCCAGCTCGCCCGCTTCATCAAACCAGAGCACGTCAGCTGCCAGGCCACGGTACGTGGATGCCTTGGGCGGGCCTACCCACCAGCGGCTGCCGTTGGCCCACTGGAGGTACTCCCGGCCCGTCGATTTGAACACCGTCCACTTACGGTCTGCCGGATCCGGTGTGACCATTTCCAGGGTGCGGACCATATCCATAAACACCGCGCTGGCGCGGGTGCCATCCTGGGCTGTCTGGATCACCTTGTAGCCTGGCCGGTTCTCGCACCGGCCCAGCAGGGTGGCCTGGATGGTCGTTGTCTTGGTCGCACGCCTGGGCACCTGGATGGTGCAATCGTCATACAGCGGATGCCCCAGCGGATCCCTGGCCTGGAGCACACCGGCCACCAGGTGCCCCTGCGGGGTCAGCGGCATGCCCAGCATGGTGGCCCCGTGGTGCGCCTCGGATATGTCAGTGTCAGGCGGGGTGGGGCTCAGCCAGGCGGGCACCGCCTCCAGGCCCTCCAGGGCTGGGTGGAGCGCCCCGAACTCACCAGTTGGGAACTGGGATTCCCAATACTCCAGCGGGTCCAGGTCGGCCATATCATCCGGCAGCTGGGCCAGGTCCAGTGCGGTGGTCATGCCTGCCCGCCCCACCGCTGCTGCGCGGCCTGGCGGGTGATCCCGGCACCCCTGCCGATGTCGGCCCAGCTGGTCCCGTGGCGGGCCCGCTGCGCGGTCACAGCGTCTTGGATGGCTGCGCCGAACTGGGCGTAGACAGCCAGCATCGCTGCCAGATCCTCGGGGTCTGCATCGCCCACCCGCTTGGAGTAGGCCCGCAGCATCCGGCCCATCATCGCGGCGTATTCGGTGGTATCTCGTTCCCTGGTCATGCTGTCAATCTAGCGTTGACAGTCAAATCCCGCCAGGGAAAGACAGCAGCCCCACAGCCAGGGTGGTGGCTGCGGGGCTGCTGGCGGGGCTGGTGCTAGGCGTCGATGTCCCGCCACACAATGCCGGTGCTGGTCAGGCTGCCATCGGTGTTGAACAGGGCCCCGGTGGTGCCGATGGGGTCGGTGATGTCACGCGTGTGCCAGGCGATCCGCTCCAGCCAGGGGCGGCTCTGGGCCCCTGCCCAGATGTCCCGCATGAACTGTTCCACCTGGGCGCGGCTGTAGCGGTTAGGCACCGCTGGCGTAACCACGTTGCCCTGGGCATCCAGTACCGCATCTTTCGCCAGGGTGTCATGCACGCACGTTTCCGTTACCCACACCGGCTTGCCGAACTTGGCGTACAGTGCATCCACCTTTGACAGCCAGGTCTTGGAGTCGGGATTCATGTAGATATGAGTGGCCACGAAATTGACCTCGAAATCCCGTTCCCAAGATTCGGTGTAGAGATCCAGGGCTTTCTGCGCGCCCATGAACTTATCCGCCCACTCCGTCACGGTGGACACGTTGGCGGGGCTGCCCTTGCGGATCTGCCAGCCGTTATCCATCAGCGGCTGCCAATTGTTCAGCGCCTCCAGCGGCGACATGTTGGCCTGCGTGGGGTGGTCCGGTTCATTGAATGCCAGGAACGCCGGAATCTTGGCGGGGCTGATAAGGGCCTTTTCCGCCTGGATGTCGGCAGTCCAGGCAGCCAGCCGGGTTGGGTTATCCGAGTACAGCATGGGGATCCACTCGGTGCTGATCTTGTCAGGGGTGCCCGCCCCGCGTGTCTGGCCCCAGTTGTACCACCACTTGGGATTGAGGGATTTGATCCGGTCCACGTTGGCGTCGATGTCCGATTTGTAGCCAATACCTTTGAGAGTCAAGAGTTGTTCAGTCCTGTCTAGTTGGGTTGGTGGGGCCCCGGCTGGGGCCCCACCAGTTTGAATCTACTTAGCCTGGTCAATTCGCCAGGCAGCGAGGTCGCGGCGGTGCACCTCGGTTATGGTCCTGGGCTGCACTGCCGGATCCAGGGTGATGGTGTAGGCCATCCCATCCCAGATCACCAGCACCCCGCGCCCGGCGTGGTCGGCCAGGGCTGCCCGGCACCACCCCTCCAGGTCCTGGGCGTAGCGCCTGGAGCGCCCGGCCACCAGCTCGGCGCTGGCATCCAGCCTGCCCTGGGTGTCCACCGGCACCGGCAGGCTGGCCTGCTTCCCATACTTGGGGCGGTTCAGCTCGCGCCTGGGCGCACCGCTGGTGATCCCTGCCAGGGCCCGGCTGGTCTTGCCAGCCTGGCGTGGGCCCTGCTCGGGCATCGCGTCCAGGCTGGCGAAAACATCGGCCACGGGATCCTTGGTGCTGTTTGTGCTGGTCATTGTGCTAAGTCCTGTCTGTGGTTGTTGGTCTTGCTGGTCATCGCCACCCCGCACGCGCGCAAAGGGAGG
>Ga0065714_10065009_pt1 | contig 14037 bp, 15 predicted proteins | sample MisRhiReplicate2_FD_59101 | JGI IMG/M metagenome (GOLD analysis project Ga0065714, IMG submission 59101) | Miscanthus rhizosphere microbial communities from Kellogg Biological Station, MSU, sample Rhizosphere Soil Replicate 2: eDNA_1 v2... | ecosystem: Host-associated > Plants > Roots >...
AATGCGAGCGCTGAATAGGGGGTTTGCGAAGCGGGTTTGAGCACCATGGTGCAACCGGCGGCCAGCGCGGGGCCAGCCTTGCGAGTGATCATCGCCGACGGAAAGTTCCAGGGGGTAATGGCTGCAGTAACACCGATGGGCTGCTTTAAAACGATCAATCGCTTGTCCGGTTGGTGGCCTGGGATCACATCGCCATAAATTCGTTTCGCTTCTTCAGCAAACCACTCAAGGAAGGAGGCCGAATAGACAACCTCCGCTTTAGCTTCAGATGAAGGCTTGCCCTGCTCCAACGTCATCAGACGAGCGAGATCGTCTTGGTTTGCAATGATCAGCTCAAACCAGGCCCGCAATTTACTTGAACGCTCTTTGGCAGTCAGAGCACTCCAAGCTGGAAGTGCGCGGTTTGCAGCCTCAATGGCACGCCGAGTTTCTACTGCGCCCATTTTAGGAACAGTGCCAAGAATCTCATTGGTGGCTGGATTGTTCACCTTAATCGTCTGGCCACTGTCGGCATCAACCCACACGCCATCTACATAGGCTTGCTGACGAAACAAATTGGAGTCTTTGAGCTGCATGATCACTTCCCGTCTTATGATTTTTGTGTCGAAAACTGCTCCGGTGAATTGGCCATCATCGCTGGAGTCCAACGAGGGCAATACGGTCACTGTGGTTACTCAGGGGGCCATTAAAGCCTGCCCCTAGCGTCACAGACACGAAGCAGCTTCAATCCTATCTCCAAAAGTTAACGGTCTGTTTTTTCGCGCATTCACATTTTCCGATGCCCCCGTTCACCGAGAAACATTCAATCGTTAGTTTTAAATAGTTCCCTCCGGAGTTCGCTAAATACATGAGCATGATATGGGCAAACAACTATGACTTTTCTTAGGGCGATTACTCTTTTCAATAGTTCTGCATCTGATGACTTGACCGGCACTATGCAGAAACCGGCGACTAACTGACCGTATTCCTGCAAGCCGCCGCCAAAAGTCGCGGATAGACTGACCATTCCACTCGAAGATCCCGCTCAACGCGGAAATCTGACTGATCCAACAACAAGAAAAAGCTCAGTTGATTACAAAGCGGGCATGTCCCGCCTAGATACAAGTTGTCCTTACTGCCCTACCTCTAACGCTGTGCGCCAATGATGTGTCACACCTCGTGCGTGGCCGCTGTTTGTTCACGCTTTCGAATGGAAGAAAAGAATGTCAAACCTAAATAATCTCAAACGCAAATTATCCCTACTGGATCTCACGCTCATAGGACTGGGGGCCACGTTCGGTTCTGGTTGGCTATTCGCATCAAGCCACGTTGCAGCCATTGCCGGCCCAGCGGGCATCATCTCTTGGATAATTGGTGCTGCTGCCGTATTTCTCCTAGGCCTCATGTACTGTGAGCTTGGGGCAGCGATGCCAACCACTGGCGGGATATTGCAGTACCCGATCATCAGCCATGGCCCAATGCTCGGGTACATGATGGGGTTCATCACCCTTATTGCTTACTCCAGCGTTGTAGCGATCGAGGTGGTAGCAGCAAGACAGTACGCAAGTGCCTGGCTACCCTCTTTGACGGAGGTGGGGTCGAGCTCGCCGACCTTGCTGGGTTGGGCTGTGCAGTTTTGCCTACTCTGCCTTTTCATGCTGACGAATTATTTCAGCATCAAATCGTTCGCCTTGGCCAACAACATCATCAGCCTATTCAAGTTTATAGTGCCCCTATGCGTAATCCTGGTGCTATTTCGACACTTCAATGCTGACAATCTGACTCAATCCGGATTCGCCCCAAATGGAGTCGAAGGTATCGGCGCTGCGATTTCAGCGGGCGGCATTATTTTCGCGTACCTCGGGTTGACTCCAATCATTTCGGCGGCAAGCGAGGTGAAAAACCCTCAACGCAATATTCCGTTGGCACTCATGCTCTCCATCGTTTGCTCGGCCATCATCTATCTGCTTTTACAGATAGCTTTTTTGGGCAGCTTGCCTACTGAAATGCTAACCAATGGCTGGAGTGATCTGGGCAGCAAGCTCCCACTTCCCTTCCGCGATATTGCATTACTGCTGGGAGCAGTTTGGCTCGCAACGATAGTGGTTGCGGATGCCGTTGTATCTCCATCCGGATGCGGCAACATTTTCATGAACTCTACCTCCCGGATCGCGTGTGGATGGGCAGGATCGACAACGCTGCTCAAAAGCTTTGCCAAGATCGATCCGAAGTCAGGTATTCCGCGTCGGGCGTTGTGGCTGACGTTCGTACTTTCAGTAGCCTGGACGTTGCCTTTCCCATCATGGGAGAAGCTGATTAGCGTCGTTTCAGCGGCGCTTGTGCTGAGCTACGCGATCGCCCCAATCTCAGTTGCGGCATTGCGGCAGCGACAGTTCGCTCGGCCTTTCAAAGTAAAAGCACTTTACCTGCTAGGGCCGTTGTCGTTTTTCGTGGCTAGCCTGCTGGTGTTGTGGTCAGGATGGAGCGTCATTTCCTGGTTGGCCGGCTTGCAGATCCTGATCTTCGTCGTTCAGTTGACCCTTAAATCAGTAAGAGGTGAACGTGCGACGATGTCTAGTGAGATCCGATCTTCACTGTGGTTGGTTGTCTACTATGCCGGAATGATGGTTCTCACCTGGGTAAGCGGGCCGGGCAAGGTGAGCGAGTCAATCGTCATCTCTGTTGTTGCCATCTTCTCGATTGGGATTTATTTCTGGGGGGCCGCAAGCGCCTACCCTCTGACTGAAAAAGCAGACACCCTCAGTATTCCTGCGAGTAACTTCAAAGCTGGCACAATTTAAACCATCGTCCTGCTGCGCTAAGCCGGTCACTTTTGGCCGGCTTAGTCCATGTGATTTCTGCAGACCCTCCCTGCAATTCGATCATCAACGATGATCACCTCCTGCCCCCTCCTCGCATCTCCCTCTCCAGCGTCCAAAGTGAAACGCATGGTTGGGCGACTTCTCTAGCAACAACAATCCGCCTCTGACACTTAGCTCACATCGAAATCCACGCATAAAAAAACCGCTTGGTTATTACTAACCAGGCGGTGAAAAAGCGCTGACCAAGCGCAAGCCAAAATTTCGATGTTAGGCGCCAACCCTACCGTGTTGTGCATAGCGACGATAATATCTTCGCTAATTCACAGAACACTAATGCAACGGAGACCGCCATCAGTTCCCGAAAACATTGGTCAATGATACAACAATCCACATCTGCTCACTGTACGTCCCTCAGCTAAATTCCGCGGCATTTAGCACAGCAGACAACTGCCACACCAATTAACCTCATTGCCTGGATATTCCCATCCCATTGAAACCTTCACTAAATTGGCGTTTGAAATGGTCGACAGTAAAGATTTGCTACATTGGATCGACAGTGATCTTTCATTGATGGACAAGCTCTTTGATCGCATGCCCGACTTGATGTTTTACGTCAAGGATACGTTAGGTCGCTACGTCGTAGTCAATCAGACTCTCGTACGTTATAGCGGAAAACGAAGCAAGCAAGATGTCATCGGGCTGACAGCTGACGATCTGTTTCCAATCACAAGTTCAAGTATCGTCGCTCAAGATCTGAGCGTCATTCACACCAGAAAAGAAATCATTGATGCTTTGCGTCTTTTTCGCTCAGCCGATGGTCATAGACAATGGTGTCTCAGCTCTAAGTTCGGGATTTTAGATAGCAACGACCAGGCTACAGGATTGGTGGGCATATCGCGCATTCTGGCACGTCCCGACGAAAAGCATCTCGGATATAAACGTCTTATGGAGTTTTCGAGGTTGGTCAAGGAAAACCTGGGCCAACCGCAGCTGATCGCTGACATCGCTAAGGAAGTAGACCTCTCTATGGATACTTTGCAGAGATTAACACGAGAGGTTTTTCAACTTTCGCCAAAGCAGATATTGATGAAGGCGAGGATCGAGAAGGCATGCGATATGCTAGAGCATAGCGAGTCAAGCATCACTGGGATTGCCACCGAATGCGGTTATTCGGATCACAGTGCATTTAGTCGGCAGTTCAAGGCGACGCTTCATTGCACTCCGCAACAATACCGAAGTACAACGACAAAGAATACAGAGCAAGAAAGTCTCGCATCTGCATTGTGAAACATGTCGACCTGAAGGCTAAAACCAAAATACTCCGCAGGCATTGAAAATCAATGCCGCGGAGATACGATCTTCAGAAAGTCGGGAGTTGACCCAAGCGTTCAATAATATTAACGCACCAACGTTTGAAACGGATACACCAGGTTTTTCTTATCATTATTGTCTCCACCTGAGCAGTCAACAATTCGATCTAACGCCAACAGGGGCGCTTATGGCCCCTATTTAATCCATTACCACGAAGCTGAAGGTGTCAAAAGTCGACGGACGTTTACCACTTGTGTACCAAAATGCATTGATAGCGCAGGCACGCCACCAATGCATTGAGGGTCAGGCGCACCCCATCAAACGTGACTGACGCTCCCCATCAGGGCCTCTCTGAAGCGGCTTCTCAGATAAGGGCCATCGCGGGGTGGTAGGGCAGTCGGTGCTGGATCTGTAGTGACCTTCACGCACAAAACAACTGGACCCTGGTGGCTATACAACGTGTCGATTGCCTTCGCAAGATCATCCTGTTCGCGCACAAGGATGCTTTCTGTAAAGCCTACGGCAGTGGCTACGGCATTGATGCTGACGCCACGACCAGCATGAGCTGGCTGCATGCCTGTTTCGGCGTAATGCTCATTATCAATTACGACAATGCTGAGGTTGGCAGGGCTATGACAAGCGACAGTAGCTAAAGAACCGATGCCCATCATCATCTCGCCATCACCAACAAAGACAATGACGCGTTTGGTCGGCTGAGCCAGAGCTATCCCCATGCCGAACATCACTGCCCCTCCCATTGCACCCCACAAGTAAAAATTCTGGGCGCAGTCGCCTGCAGCAGCGACGTCGAAAGTGGGGTTACCTAGACTGGTGACAGCTAGCGCATCACCTCGATCTTGTAGAATCCGCGCCACGACTTCCCGGCGATTAAGAGTCGGTTTAATCTTCTGAATAGCCTGCATGATCACACTCACTTATTGAAGTTTTTGGTGCCGATGACGCGCTGTCCAATCAGGACTGCAACCATACGGCCGGTCTGGTAAGCGAACCTTGCGCCAGCGCTAACTGTCGCTTCGACCTCTTCGGCAGAGTCGGCGCGATAAACATACACACCAGATGCTTCCAAAACTTCTTGAGTAGACTTACCCATAGCTACCTGCCATGGATTGAACTCACCCCACTCTCCCCGCATGGTAACAATCATGAAGAGCGGCATGCGTGTTTCATGCTGCAAGGAAAGCATGTTAATGCAGTTGCCTACACCGCTTGACTGAACTAGAAGGACGCCACGCTGCCCTCCAGCCCAGGCACCGCCCAACTGCGCCACACCTTCTTCTTCCGTTGTTAGCGAAACGGAATGAATTTCCGGATCAGCGTCACACATCTGGATTAACTTGCTGTGCCCGGCATCCGGAACATACACAACTTGTTTTACATCCAGCTTTTTAAACTCAGCAAATATTTGCTCTGGCCAATTTATCGTCACGTCTGCTTAACTCCAGTTGTTATTTTTGGCAAGAAAAAGCATGCACCACCACAGATTGCGGCAGCAGAATAACTTTGTTTAATAAATTACAGGAACATCGATGTATACATTTTCAGGCAGCTGAAAAGCTGACCAGATACACTCAACCAGACACCAGAATACTGATTTATTCTCCATCCCGACTCTCCCACGCGAGACATGTTGAATGTCTCGCTAGACTTCCAATTAAGTTTAAATGCTACTTAACTGCGCGAACCTGGAGTGTTACTCCCGAACCGTGTTCGGCGGAGTCAAAGTATGTAAAGCCATTTCGGTTAGGCAAACGACCGCGTAGAATTGGCGCCAGCCCTACAGCAAACGCTTCCGACTCCGCGGCATCGCAGTCCGGAACTGTGAACCCTAGATGGAAGACGCCCTCGCCCCGCTCCTCAAGGAAACGGCGTTGAAGAGTATTTCCTTCTGGTGGTGCACACAGCTGAAGCTGGAAATTGTCGAGATTGGCATATTTATAATGCAACTTCACAAAATCGTCAGCATTCGGAGCGAGCAACTCCCCTTTAAACGCTTCCAATGAAGGAAACTGATTCCAAGGGCCTATTCCAAGAGACTCGTAATAGGCGACAGCTTTATCCATGTCGCGAACAATTACGCATACATGGTGAAGCGTTTTGAAGATGCTCGAGTCGGTCATCACTTCACCTGTTTTTTCGCGAAGGCATCAGCGGACTCAACAAAGCTCTGCCCGATCAACGGATTCCACTGCACACCGGATTTAGCTTCTACCCCAGGTTTAAGGCGCTGAGTTTCGTCATAGTCGCTCCACGGGTGCATGAACAGAGGTTCAGCACTTTCCAACGTCTCTAGACGCTCCGCATACCCAGCGAGGTAAGCCACTCGTTCCTCAGCAGTCACACGGCCTGGCATCCATGCCGCAAAGGGTGGCAGGACAGAGAACCCGGTATAAGCCAATAAGCCGTTGTGGATTGGCCAAAGTACATGCAGCAAATCCCCATCTATACCGTTGGGCTCATAGAGTGTCGACGCAGTCCCTGTCGTCAGGCAGATCATTGCCTTCTTGCCTTTGAACAAGCCCGAGTCGTATTTGCGGCCGGCAGCGTAGGCAAAACCACGACTGAACACGCGATCGCACCAGCCTTTCAGGATCGAAGGCATGGAGAACCACCACACTGGAAAGTGGAACAACACAAGGTCAGCCTCAGCGACTTTCTGTTGCTCACGAACAACGTCAGCACTTTGGCTATTGCGAGCAAACGCGTGCTCTTGCTCACGAGAGAGATCCAAGAAGTCCGCATTCTCGCGGTCTGCAAAATCTGCTGGCGACAACACTGGATTCCACCCCATCGCGTAGAGGTCGCTGACGACAACTTGGTGACCTAGACGCGTCAGCGTTTCAACAGCAGTGTTTTTTAGCGCTGCGTTGAACGATGCCTGCTCTGGGTGTGCATAAACGATGAGAGCTTTCATTACGTACCACTCTGGATCTGAAAATAGGGAGGCTCGAAAAGGAGCCGAAACGAATCTGTTGTAGCCAACTTTAGGGCGCTGAAGCCTCAGTGTCTTGATGATCCTCGACCCGTTTCTGCGGTTTTCTGCACAGTCCGTGCACTTCACCTCTGCGCAGGTAGCTCTTACCCGATCTCACTAAGCACTGGTTAAGCTAGCTTTTGCTCACAAGCCGCCAGCAATATCGATGCACAGATCACTTCCGAAGCCGCGCGCAATGCTTCTACAGCAGGTGACGAAGGGGCTATTCGCAATTGCTGATCCAGGGGATCAATGCCATAGGGAAAGCACGCACCCGCGTCTGTCATCTGAACACCCGCCGCTTTGGCAAGCGCCACGACGTGCTGCGCGGTACCTGGATAAACATCAACGCTAATGAAATATCCGCCCTTTGGCGTGCTCCATCCTGCAAAACCGTGCTGGCCAAGCTTGGTTTGCAACGTTTCGAGCACTGCATCGAAACGAGGTTTGAGCAAAGCCTTGTGACTTTCCATCAGCGCATTAAGACCTTTCAAGTCACGCAGGAATCGGACATGGCGAAGCTGATTTATTTTGTCCGGCCCAACGCTGCGTACAGAAGCGTGCTTCAACCACCACTGGATGTTGGCCACCGAACTGCCCAGCATGGCTAAGCCAGCACCGGCTTGGGTGACTTTGGAAGTCGAAGCAAAGACAAGCGCACGATTTGGATTGCCATTTCGCGAACATGCTTCATAAATGTTTTCGATCTGAATATTCTCGCTGGTCAGGTGATGCACGGTGTAGGCGTCATCCCAGAACAAACGAAAATCAGGCGCAGCTGTAGGCATCGAAGCGAGCGCTTCAATAACGGCATCACTGTAGACAGTACCCGTCGGGTTACTGTATTTCGGAACGCACCACATCCCTCGGATTGAAGCATCTTGAGCAACCAAGGTGCGGACTTCATGCATGTCCGGGCCATCGCCCAGCATAGGGATGGGAATCAAACGAATGCCAAAAGCTTCGCAGAGCGTGAAGTGGCGATCGTATCCTGGAACAGGGCATAGAAATGCCACTGTTTCTTTCTCTTGTTGCCACGGCCGAAGAGAATCGGGGACTCCGTTGCGCATAGCGAACGACAGACAGTCGTACATCAAGGCAAGGCTCGAATTGCCGCTGACAACCACCTGACTTTCCGGAACGCCCAGAACCGGCGCAAACAGTCGACGAGCTTCAGGAATACCTTGCTGCCCCATATAGTTTCGGCAGTCGGTGCCATCCTCTGCAATGTAATCCCCAATCCCTGGCAACTCTAACAACCGGTTAGAGAGCTCAAGCTGCTCGCTACTGGGAACGCCACGAGCCATGCTGATCGACAATTTCAACTCGCAAAGACGAAGATAATCACTCTGTGCACGTGCATGCAGCTGTGAAAGCTCATCCTTAGAGAGGTCTTCCAGTTTCATTTAATAAGCCCCTGACTATTTTGAATACCCAATAAACGTTGGGTCAGTTCGGTGAGTGCCTTTACAGCGACGACCTCAGAGTCCTTTACAAAACTCGCTCCGCCTATCAGCAAACCCATTAGTGCCCGAGCGACGATATCGATATCAGACACCTTGAAGATGCCAGCGCTGACGCCTCGCCTGATAATCGCAATCAGTTCTTGCGTATAGAGCTCATCTTGAGCGACGACGGTTGCGCGCTGGGCCCCCTTCAGATTTTTGAGTTCCAGAATTAGCAGGTCTTCCTCTCTGGAGTTTCGCAACACGCGACCCACGTGGAACGAGATGAAGGCATTGAGCTGTTTCAACACCCCAGCGCGTTTTGGCTTGATTGTCAGCCAGTCATGTAGGCGCTGCTGCAGCAAGGAATCCAACACCTCTTCAAGCACATCGAACTTGCTGGGAAAGTGGTAATACAGACTGCCTGCCTGCATGCCTGCCTTTCTTGCCAAACTGCGCATCGACATCGCGGAAAAACCGCCTTCCATAATCAACTCAATGGCAGCGTTCACAATGAGCTGATCAGAGCCCATCTCAGGTGTCACCGCATTTGCCTGGTACATATGGATAAAGACCTGGAGTTAACGGATTTCAAATATCGGTTGTGCGAATCCGACGACCTGCCCTTCTTGGGCAACGGCTGCGACCAGCACTCCCGAGCAATTGGCTTTGATTTCTTCCAGCAGCTCATCGTTCTGTAGAAACGCAATGATCTGCCCCTCCTTGATCTCACTCCCCAATTTCACGAAAGACTCTTCTCGCTGAGGATGAGTAAGGCGTAGGACCCCCATTGCGGGCGAGTGAATGAATTTGCCAGGTTCGACCTCGACTGGCTGAGGATGAACGATTGAGCCAACGTTGGTTTGGGCGTCAAGCTTGAGACTCAGAAAGGCACCCGCCTGCTCAAACTCAAAAGCTTTCAACGAGTGTTTCTGAAGCAGGAACACAACCTTCTCTATAAATTCCGGGCTCATTTCGACACCTCCTGATCCTGATTGAGATAGCGTTCGAGATGGTGGATATCAAACCCTCCTTCGACAAAATCTGGTTCGCTCATCAGGCGCTGATGCAATGGGATACTGTGCTTGATGCCAGTAAGCTGAGCTTCTCCCAAGGCACCCGCCATACGGTTGATGGCTTCCTCACGCGTGGCGCCATGGGCAAGGAATTTGGCGACTAGCGAGTCATAGTGAGGGGGTACCTGATAACCGGAATATAAGTGGCTATCAATTCGTATGCCTGGCCCACCTGGCGGCAGCCAAGAATTCACGGTTCCAGGAGCAGGAATGAAGCTGAATGGATCTTCAGCATTAATCCGGCACTCGATCGCATGCCCCCGGAGAGTGATCTGGCTTTGGTTGATCGATAGAGGGAATCCTTGGGCGATCCGCAGTTGTTCGCGCACGATGTCCACACCTGTCACCAACTCGGTCACTGGATGCTCAACTTGTACTCGAGTGTTCATCTCTATAAAAAAGAACTCCCCGTTCTCATAGAGAAATTCGAACGTGCCAGCGCCTTGGTAGCCAATCAACTGGCATGCCTTCACGCAACGCTCGCCGATAAGCGCAATGGCATCTCTATCAACGCCGGGCGCCGGGGATTCTTCAATGATTTTCTGATGGCGTCTCTGCATCGAACAGTCGCGCTCACCGAGCCATACAGCATTACCAAAATTGTCAGCCAGAATCTGGATTTCGATATGGCGGGGATGCTCTAGAAACTTCTCCAGATACACCTCCGGATTACCGAACGCTCGGCCAGCCTCTTCGCGCGTCATGGCCACCGCCTCATCTAGCTCGGCTGGCGTACGGACGATACGCATGCCCCGTCCGCCTCCGCCTCCCGATGCTTTGACAATGAGTGGATAGCCGCAGGTTTCGGCGATATGGCGTACTTGCTCAGCATCTGCAGGCAACGCACCAGGTGAACCAGGGACACATGGAACGCCCGCTTCCAGCATCGCCTGCTTGGCGGAAACCTTATCGCCCATCAATCGGATTGAAGCAGAACGAGGGCCGACAAAAATGAGTCCAGCTTCCTCTATGTCGGCAGCAAAGCCTGCGTTTTCTGCTAAAAACCCATACCCGGGATGAATAGCTCCCGCACCCGTGAGCTTCGCCGCCTGGAGTAAGCGTTTGGAGTTCAGATAACTTTCGCTTGCGGTGGCTGGGCCGATGCAAATTGCCTGGTCTGCCAGAGCAACATGGCGAAGACCTGCATCAGCTTGCGAATGCACAGCGATGGTTCGCAATCCTATATCCCTGGCAGCTCGCAGCACACGCAAAGCAATTTCACCGCGGTTGGCGATGAGTACGCTGTCAAATAGTGGATTACTCATGATCGTCCATCGCCTCGATTGTGAACAAAGGGCTACCGGCTTCAATCATCTCGCCGTCATTTTTAAGAATTTCAATGATGCGACCACAGCGATCGGCTTCAATGGGATTGAGCATTTTCATGGCCTCAACAATCGCCAGCGTCTGCCCTTCCTCGACCACATCACCCACTTCTACGAAAGGGGGTTTATCAGGTGAAGCGGAGCGATAAAACACGCCGACCAAACTGGACGACACCGGATGGCCTGGTTTATTAGAAGACACAGTGGGTGCAGGAACCGAGACGTCTTGCTTCAGCGCGCTAGACGCAGCAACGGTAGCTGTAGCCATCTCACGCTGCGGCTGGACGTCGTTGGTCAAACTGTGTTGCCCAAGTCGAATGCGACAGTCGCCCTCGCTGTATTCCAGCTCTGCGACTTCTGAACGCGCGACAATTTCGATCAAGCGCTCGATAAACTCTATGTTCATATCTCTTCTCGCTTTGCCTGTATCGCCATTCAATCGCTTGACCCTCAAACGAAACTGGCAATGACAATGTTTTGGTTTTCCAGAGTGCTTCGCACTTGGGCGGCAATAGCGACAGCAGCCGGCGTATCGCTGTGCACACAGATTGAATCGATGGAGCACGGAATGATCTGGCCCGAGATGGTTTCGATACCTTGAGCACGCACCATTCGTACAACCCGATTGGCAGCTTCGTCAGGGTCGTGGATGACCGCGCCGGGCAATTTTCGCGAGACGAGATGTCCTTCCTGCGTATATGCACGATCGGCAAAAATCTCCGAGCGCACTTCAAGGCCCATTTCGGCAGCAATTCGCGCCTGATGTCCCAGGGCAATAACCAGACAGATCAATGAAGGGTCTACAGCATGGATAGCGCGGCACACTGCGGCAGCGACGTCCGGGTCAGTTTGCGTCAGATTGCCGAGCGCTCCATGAGCCTTGACGTGCGTGAGCGTATGCCCGGAATAACTCGCCATAGCTTGCGAGGCACCGATCTGGTACGCCACTAACCGCTCAATTTCCGATACCGAGAATGGAATATTTCGACGACCAAAACCCCAAAGATCAGGAAAGCCGGGATGCGCGCCTACGGCGACTCCACGATCTTTTGCCATCGAGTAGGTAGCAGCCATGATGTCTGGGTCGCCACCATGAAAGCCGCAAGCGATGTTGGCGGAACTGACGATGTTCAAGATGGCTTCATCATCTCCCATCGTATAGGCGCCAAAACCTTCGCCCATGTCCGAGTTCAAATCGACCGTCAATGAATGCTGTGACATGAAAGTACTCTCGTAAAATAGTGGGCCTGCCGGCCAATCAAAGCGTTAGGCCCAACGTCCGCTCCAGCGTATTAAGTTCAAGATCCTGCTGCTTTTGAGCTTCGATAGCCTCAGTCAGATCAATCTCCAGAAATCGCAGTTTGCTGCCGACCGGCGCTTGGGCGAGCAGCGACAAATCAGCGTCGATGACGTTGGCAATTTTCGGGTAGCCACCACACGTATTGGCTTCGGCCATTTGAATAATGGGTTGGCCAGAAGGAGGTACTTGAACCGTGCCGGGGAGAATTCCGTGCGAGAGAAGTTCCAGCGGGCTGCGTAACAGGAGTTGCGCCCCGCTCAACCGCATGCCCATGCGATTGGTCTCCTGAGTGACTTGCCAGCACTCAGAAAAAAATCGCTCACGGGCTTCGTCCTTGAAATCACCATATTGAGCAGCAGGCAAGACGCGAATGACGGTTTCTGAAGTCAACGAGGGCAATTCACGAACACTAGCGAGTCCGCAGCTTCCAGTACTTTTCGTCCGAGAAAGATTCAACGCAAGTTGATCGCCGCGGATAAGACCACGACCCTCAAAGCCACCAAACCCACTCTTCAAGTCCGTCGCACGTGACCCCATTAGAACCGGAACATCGATGCCTCCTGCAAAGGCCACGTAAACGCGTGCGCCTCGACGAGGGGCTTGAATAACCAATGTCTGGCCAGCCTTGCCATCACAGGCCCAGTTAGGTGGCAACTCAAGACCATCCAGATGAGCCAGCGAATCTGCGCCGGTGAGCGCAAAGCGGCTATCGGTTATGAACTTGAGGCGCGCAGGGAAAAGGACGAGCTCCAGCCCTGCAAAATCTGTGGGGTTGCCCACCATGATGTTGGCAGTGCTTAACGCGAGCCTGTCCATAGCGCCCGATTGTCCAACGCCAATGTTGAGATAACCTTTACGCCCCAAATCCTGAACAGAATTCAAGGCGCCAGTAGATAGGATTTCGATCATGATTCAATTCCAGCAATGCTGAAGCGAACGCGATCACCTGGTTGCAAGAACGATGGAGACTCACGCTGCTGGTCAAATAGCTTCAGCTCTGTTCGACCAATGACGTGCCAACCGGAAGGAGCCGAGCACGGCATGATTCCAGCCTGGGCACCACCAATAATGATCGCGCCCTCCTCCAGCCGCATCCGAGGCACTGAGCGACGTGGGGTTGCAAGCTTGGGGTTCAATCCAGACAGGTAGGGGAAGCCTGGCATCGCGCCAACGCAGGCAACCTGATAAAGCGCCTCGCTGTGCAGCCGTACGAAGGTCTGAACATCCAACTTCGCCAGCTCGGCGATGACCGCTAAATCCTCACCCTGTTGACCGCCGTAAATAACCGGCACGTCGATCTCTCGTCCCACATGCTCATTCACAGTCACATGCGACCATGCGTGAAAAATCTGCTCCGTAAGCTCGCCGATTGAAATGTCCACCGGTGAATAAACGACCAGTAAATTGTTCATTCCCGGTACAACTTCGCGCACACCTGGCAATTGAGCGATCAGGTTCGCCGTTGCCAGCACACGCTGTTGTATTGGCTCACTGAATTGAGCTGACGCTGCATCAAGAAATAAACCTTGGCTACCCGCGATGCAGATTTTTGGCTTGGGATCGAGAGAGGACATATCAGCGGCTCAATCGTTAACAGGAACGGTGTAGTTCAGGATGAGACGACCGCCATCTGGATAGATTGTCTGACCAACGATGTACGAGGCATCTTCACTCGCCAGGAATGACGCAACACTGGCCACCTCCGACGCTTGACCAACCCGCGCGATTGGAGTGCGAGACAACACGGTGTGCCGCTGTGCAGGGCTGGCCATTACCGAGTTCATCAC
>Ga0065714_10002584_pt1 | contig 14029 bp, 14 predicted proteins | sample MisRhiReplicate2_FD_59101 | JGI IMG/M metagenome (GOLD analysis project Ga0065714, IMG submission 59101) | Miscanthus rhizosphere microbial communities from Kellogg Biological Station, MSU, sample Rhizosphere Soil Replicate 2: eDNA_1 v2... | ecosystem: Host-associated > Plants > Roots >...
GCATTTCTTCGATCTGCTTCATCGGGCCGGTCTTGCCTTGCTCGTCCGGAACGATGCCGTCACGGGCCATTTTCAGCATGGCCAGGGCGTGCAGCGGGATGTCAGGACGCGACCAGGCGTCTGGAGCTGGGGACAGGTCGTCGGTGTTGGTTTCGCCGGTTACCTTGAACACGCGCAGGCTGATCTTGTCGGCCAGCACCGGGCGCTTCTTGAACCACTCGCCGTCAGCCCAGGATTGCAGCACGGCTTTGGCGTGAACGTTGCCATTCTTGGCTTTTTCAGCCACGTCGTGGAAGGCATCGAACATCAGCAGGGTGTGCTTGAGTTCTTCGGCGGCTACCGGCGCCAGCTCGGCGTCGTCCAGCAGCTCCACCAGGGTCACGATGTTGTAGCCGCCCTGCATGGTGCCGAGCAGTTCAACGGCACGCTTCTTGTCCAGCAGAGGGGATTGGGCCTGGCCCTTGGCGAGGGCGGACAGGAAGCCAGCCTTGACGTAGGCAGCCTCGTCGACTCCAGGCGGAACGCGATTGGTGATCAGGTCAACGAGGAAAGCTTCTTCGCCAGCCGGAGGATTTTTCAGCAGCTCGATCAGGCCTGCGGTTTGTTCGGCGTTAAGCGGCTGGGGAACGATACCCAGGGCTGCGCGCTCTTCGATATGTTTGCGGTAGGCTTCAAGCACAGTTATTACCCTCATCAGTGGTCCCAAATGGGTGTCCGGGACGCTCATCCAGGAACCCACGGTACTCATGCGCGTTGGCGGCTTTTTGAGCCACCACGCCAGAGTTTCCGCACGTTCCTCACAGAAGCTGCTTTCAAAGTTTTACGCCTGCAGAACGGGGAGCTGATGAGGGTTGGCGTTGGGCTTTCCCCGCTGGAAAGACCCTTCGCCAACACCGCTCTGAAGGAACGACTGTGCTCGTGACGCTTTGAAAACAGCTTCTAACGGACATTGGCGCCTTAAAAGGCTGGCTGATTCTACGGGAAAAAAAAATTAAAGGTAAGTTGGGCCTGGAAGTTTGAGGGGTGATCAATCTTAGACAAAGGGCTAACATGCCGGCCTGTCCTGTTTTTGCGTGTGCGTTTCCTTATGCCCAACCAGCTCATCAAGACCCCCTGCGTCGGCCTTTGCTCCACTGTCTACGGTGACCTGGTGTGCCGTGGCTGCAAGCGGTTCCACCATGAAGTGATTCACTGGAACGGCTACAACGAGGACGAAAAGCGCGCGGTGTGGATGCGGCTCGAGCAGCTGTTGGTGCAGGTGATGGTGGCCAAGCTGGAGGTTTTCGACCCGGTATTGCTGCGCCAGCAACTGGAGTCGCGCAAGATCCGCTTTGTGCCGCACCAGTCGGAATATTGCTGGGCCTACCAGTTGATCGCCCGGGGCGCACGGGTGATCAACAATCTGGAGGCCTACGGCATGGTGCTGATGCCGGAGTTTCGCGACTGGGATCTGCCGGACCTGCGCGATGCCATTGATCGGGAGTTTTTCCTTCTGTCCGAAGCCCATTACCAGCGTTATATCGCGCCGGGGTTCCTGAAGGATGCGATTGGCGGCTGACAGCTTTTTGTGGCGAGGGGATTTAGCGAAACGTCGCACCGCCCCGCTGTGGGAGCAAAGCTTGCTCGCGATGCAGGCGCCTCGGTTCCAGAGAGACCGCGTCGTTTTTATCGCGGGCAAGCCTTGCTCCCACAGATAAATCCCCTCGCCACAGGTTGACGTGTCAGTCCTTGACCGCCAACTCCACCAGATGGTCCTCGACCTCCTGCGGCTTGAGCACCAGCACATCGCTTTCCAGCGTATCGAGCACAGCCTCGGCGGTGTTGCCGATCAAGACCCCGGACAACCCCGAGCGGGCCACGGTGCCGATCACCGTCACTGCCGCCTGCAGCTTGCGCGCCATGAACGGGATCAGTACGTCCGCCGGACCTTCTTCGATGTGCAGGTGCTGGTCATCGATGTCGAATTCGGCCTGGAACGCCCGGCATTGTTCACGGTACTTGGCCTCGATGGTTTCCTTGAGCTGGAACGTCGGGTCGGCGGACGAGAGCATCGGCGAGGGGTGGGCGCTGATCACATGCAGGTGCGCCTTGGCGAGGAGGGCGATGTCATAGCCATGATCGATGATGGTGGAGTGCAAGTGGCGATGCTCGCCATCGGCATTGCCAACGTCGACGGCGGCCAGGATCACCTTGTCTTTCCAGGAACCTGCGGTTTTCACCAGCAGCACCGGCGTCGGGCAATGGCGTAGCAGCTTCCAGTCTGCCGGGGTCAGCAGGGCTTTTTTCAGCGGGCTGTCGGGGAAGTGCTGCTTGATCACCAGCCCGCATCCTTCCGCCTGCTGCACGTCGATGATGGTTTCGTGGAGGCTTTCGTTCCAGGCCTGCTCGGTGGTGACGCTGTAGCCGTCGGCCAGCAGTGCGGCCTTCAGCACGCTGAGCAGGCCGGCATGGTCATGCTTTTTGTCGCACACCAGCAGATGCAGGTGGGCCTGGGTCACTCCGGCGATCAGTTTGGCGCGCTTGAGCGCCAGGCTTTCCGAATGTTCGGGCTCAATAACCACCAGGATGCTGCGAATGGCTTGCATGATCGGCGTTCTCCTGCAATGAAAAGGCTGGTTTTGCTCAACTATAGTTGTTGTGGGGCAGTCTAGTTGTTGTGGATGAGTCTTCGACTTGATGCATATCAACGGCGGTGGCTGGTGGTCTGGGGGCAGGCCGGTATAATCGGCGCCCTTCGCTCGACTACCTTTTCCCGTGAGCCCCATGAATCTTCCCGAAATTCACGAATTCCTTGGTTGCCGCACCCCCGATGCCTGGGTCCAGGCCGCGCTGGCTGACCAGGAAACGATGCTGATCGACCACAAGAACTGCGAATTCAAGGCGGCCAGCACCGCCCTGAGCCTGATCGCCAAATACCATTCCCACGTCGATCTGATCAATCTGATGTCGCGCCTGGCCCGGGAAGAGCTGGTGCATCACGAGCAGGTCATGCGCTTGATGAAAAAGCGCAAGATCGGCTTGCGCCAGCTCTCCGCCGGGCGTTATGCCTCGGGGTTGCGCAAGGTGGTACGCAGCCACGAACCGGTCAAGCTGGTGGACACCCTGGTGGTCGGCGCCTTCATCGAAGCCCGCAGCTGCGAGCGTTTCGAGGCCTTGGTGCCGCACCTGGACGAGGAACTGGGCAAGTTCTATTTCGGCTTGCTGAAAAGCGAAGCCCGACATTTCCAGGGTTACCTGAAACTGGCTTACCAGTACGGCGACGCCAAGGACATTGCCCAAGTGATCGACAAGGTCCGTGAAGCCGAGCGGGAGTTGATCGAATCGCCGGATGTGGAGTTTCGTTTCCACAGCGGTGTGCCGATGCCGGCCTGAATTGTTAAAAACTCTTAAAAACATGAAACTTCGTTGAAAACCGGCCCATGAGGCCGGTTTTTGCTGTCTGCATTACCCGCCCCGTGGTCGGTTGGCGCCATAATGCGGCCACTTCAATCATGGGTTGGCAGGCGGTTGTTATGGATAACCTGGGTTCGGGCAAAGTGTTGCTGGTGGAGGATGACGAAAGGCTCGCCGGGTTGATCGCGCACTTTCTTTCTCAGCATGGCTTCGAGGTGCGTATAGAGCACCGAGGCGACCTGGCGCTGGCGGCGTTTCTGGCATTCGAGCCGAAAGTGGTGGTGCTCGATTTGATGCTGCCGGGGCAGAGTGGGTTGCAGGTGTGCCGCGGGATCCGCAACGTCGCTGATACCCCGATCGTGATCCTGACGGCCAAGGAAGATGACGTGGACCATATCCTCGGCCTGGAATCCGGTGCCGACGACTACGTGATCAAACCCATCAAGCCTGCGGTACTCCTGGCTCGCCTGCGGGCGCTGCAACGTCGGCAAGTGCCAGACATCAACGTGCGCGGTGCCCATGAGTTCGGACGATTGTCCATCGACCGCAGCAGTCGGGAGGTGCGACTGGCCGGTGACCTGGTCGAGCTGACCACCATGGAGTTCGAGCTGCTGTGGCTGCTGGCAAGCGCGGCAGGCAAGATCCTGTCGCGCGATGACATTCTCAACCGCATGCGTGGCATTGCCTTCGACGGTCTCAATCGTGGCGTCGATGTCTATGTCAGCAAGCTGCGGGCCAAGCTCAACGACAATCCCCGGGAGCCGATGCGGATCAAGACTGTCTGGGGCAAGGGTTACCTGTTCAATCCGTTTGGGTGGGAGCTGTAGATGCTGCGGTTATTCCTGGGACTTTTCCTGGTCATGACGATTGGCTTGGTGCTGGCGTTGCAAACGGTCGATCGCACCTTCGATGCGCTTCTTGACGGTGAGATGCAGCATTACAACCAAGAGGCGGTGCGTGGTCAGGCCTGGTCGTTGGTCGAGCAACTGCGTGGCCTGGACGATTCGGCCCGGGAGCGACAATTGGAAACCGTGCGGCCTCACTACGGCTTGGGCCTGGCCTTGGTCGAGCGCGATCAACTGTCCTTGAGCACCCAGGAGAAAGCCGAGTTGAGCCAGGGGCTGTTGGTGATGCGTGACCAGTACACACAGTTCATCTCGCGCATTGACGACGGTTCGCAGCTACTGAGCATCAAGCTGCCGGCAGAGCCGAGCCTGATGCCGTTCTATATCACCGTGGCCTACATGATGATCGCGATCATGATCGGTTTCGTGCTGTTTTTCTGGGTGCGACCTCACTGGCGCGACCTGGAGAAGCTGCGCCTGGCGGCCGAGCGCTTTGGTGGCAACGATCTGTCGGTGCGTATTCAGTTGTCCAAGCGTTCGAACATTCGCGACCTGGCCGAACATTTCAATTTGATGGCTGCGCGCATCGAGGGCCTGATCGCCAATCAGCGCGAGCTCACCAATGCGGTTTCCCACGAGNTGCGAACGCCNATNGCACGCTTGTCGTTTGAACTGGATCAACTCAAGCAGCAGCCCGATCCNAGCCAGAACCGCGAGTTGATTGACGACATGTACGCCGATCTCGGCGAACTGGAAGAAATGGTTTCCGAGTTGCTGACATATGCCAGCCTGGAGCAGGGCGCCACGGTGATTGTCCGGGAGGACATCCAGGCGCGCGATTGGCTCTACAGCGTGGTGGGCAGTGTGGCGCTGGAGGCGGAAGCCGCCGGGGTGCAGCTGTTGATTGCCGAATGTCCGGTCGGGGTGGTCCGTATCGAGCCACGCTTCATGGCCCGTGCGGTGATCAATTTGCTGCGCAATGCCATTCGCTACGCCGATGAGCGGGTGCAGGTGTCATTGACGCGCGCGGGTGATCATTATGAGGTGCGAGTCAATGACGACGGGCCGGGCGTGCCACTGGACGGGCGGGAGAAGATTTTTGAGCCGTTCTCGCGCCTGGACGCCAGCCGCGACCGTCGTACCGGAGGTTTTGGCCTGGGTCTGGCGCTGGTGCGACGGGTGTCGCAATCTCATCGTGGGCACGTGGAAGTAACGGACTCGCCCTGGGGCGGGGCATCGTTTCGCATGACCTGGGCGCACCTTGATTAGATCGGGCGCATTCGCGAGGGAGCCTTCTCTTCAGAAGGCATAAACCACCTGCCCAACCAACGACGCTTGCATCCGCCGCTCCACAATCGGACTGCGGGCTGCGTCGCCGGCCAGGTACTGCACGGCCAGCACCGTCGATACGCTCCACTGTTCGTCGAGCGGCAATGACCAGGTCAAATCCGCCCCGCGACTCACCAGCCCGCCATGGGTGTCGTGGGCCCGGAACTGACTGCGCGAAGCCTGGGCGGCGCTGACGCCATACCAGGTACGGACATAGTCGCCGTCGCCGAATTGACTGTTGAGGCTGCCCATGAGCTTGCCATGGCTACCCTCGTAAAATGGCATGCTGAGGCTCAACTTCAGCCGGTTCCAGGCGGAGCCGGTATCACGGTTGTCGTCATCTTCTTCCAGAGCATGTTCGAAGCTGGCCTCAAGGACGATCGGCCCCATTTGATAGGTCCCATCCAACCCCAGCACCGGCCGGGACTTGATCGAGCCCATGCCGTTGAGTTCATCCGAGCCTTTGAACCCGTGCTTGCGATCCTTGCGCACATCGCTGGCACCGATGTACACGCGCAAACCGAAGTCCTCTTCGTCAAACGCCCAGCCCACGCCCTTGTCGGTATCGAGAAAAACGCCATAGGGGCTGACGATCTTCGCACCCAACGCGGGTGCTACGGTCCTTTCGTCACTGCCGCTGTAACGTGGCACGCTGGCTGCGCCGGCCCGTAAGCTGTAACGCCAATCGTCGGCCTGCGATGAGTCGCAGAGCAGAAGCAGGCCGCATGAAGTCAACGACAGACACAGCGAACGGAACATGGGAGCACCCGGATGGAAGTTGGATGCGCCCATGCTAGGCAGTTGCCGGCGGGCAATCTTTGACAGTTTTGTCGGGAAATTGTCAAAGAGTGTGAAGCAACCTAACGACTCAAATCCAGGCGTTCATGCCACTGGGCAATCGACTCTTGGGGATAGACCTCGAACTGCTGGTCGCCCGGATGCGCCTCGACTTCCACCCACGGCGCCTTGGAACCCAGCATCAGGTGGGTGTGCTCCGGCGGCACCGGTAGCGGTGTGTCGATGGCCGAGGCAAAGGGGTGAATCAGCTCCGGCCATTCAGGACTGAACAGCCATAACCCCGAACCGCACAAGGAACAGAAATGCCGTTCGGCGCTGCTGCGGTGGGCGCGTAGATCGCCTTCGTCCTTGAGTCGTGCGTGGTAGATCGAGATGTGCTTGCGACCGCGCACCTTCAGGCTCTGGGCATCGCCCCCCAGGTTGATCGCAAAACCGCCGCCGCCCTGGGTCTTGCGGCAGATCGAGCAGTAGCAGCGCTGATAGGGGTAGGGGTGAGCACTGTCGAGGGTGAACGACACTGCGCCGCAGTGGCAGGATCCTTCTAGCTGCATGGGGAACCTCCAGTGGGATTGGAAATGACTCAGTACAGCCTAGACAGTCTGTGTCTTGACAGTTGAATTGAGGGTGACCATGCGACCGCCTTCGCGAGCAAGCCCGCTCCCACAGGGGATTTTCTGTGTAGATACAATTTGTGGACACTGAAGATCAACTGTGGGAGCGAGCTTGCTCGCGATGAACGATGACACGGTCTAGCGACCGGGCACCCGCCACAAATACCACGCCGCCACCGTCCGATAAGGGCTCCAGGCCAGGCCGATCTCAACCATCCGCTTGCGGCTGGGCTGTTGCTCCAACCCCTTGAGCCGTCGATAACCTTCACGTACGCCAAAGTCATCGGCTGGCAGGATGTCCGGCCGTTCCAGGCTGTAGATCAGCAGCATCTCCACGGTCCAGCGCCCGACGCCGCGCAAGCTGACCAGGCGCTCGATCAACGCTTCATCCTCCATCGCCCGCGCAGTGGCGTAATCCGGCACGATGGCGTCCAGCGTTGCCTGGGCGATGCCCTGGATCGTCGCGATCTTGCTCGCGGAAAACCCACAGCCGCGCAACTGCGCAACGTCTGTCGCCAGGATCTGCCCGGGATTGGGGAATGCCTGCGCCGGGAACAACGCCAGCAGCCGACCGAGGATGGCATCGCCGGCCTTGGCGTGCAGTTGCTGGTAGGCAATCGCCCGCACCAGGGCTTCATAGGGATCGCGGGCCGGCTTGGGTTGCAGCAGGCAAGGGCCGATCGCCTCGACGTGACGTCGCCAGTCTTCGTCGAGGCTTGCCAGCCAGGCGCTGGCCTCATGGTAGGGCACAGACATCGGATATTTGTTCTCCGGGGCGCTCAAAACGCCAGGGGCAGTGAAACCTGCACCGCGGCTTTCTCCAGCCGTAGCAGAAACGCCTTGCGCGGCTGTCCGCCACCATAGCCGGTCAACGAGCCATCCGCACCGATCACCCGGTGGCAGGGAATGACGATGGCCAAGCGATTCTGCCCGTTGGCCAGGCCCACGGCGCGGCTGGCGCCAGGGCTGCCCAGCGCCGTGGCGATGCCGCCGTAGCTGCGGGTTTCGCCGTAGGGGATCTTTTGCAGTTCAGCCCAGACCCGTACGGCGAAGGCGCTGCCGGGCATGTGCAGCGGGACGTTGAATGCCGTGAGCTTGCCGGCGAAATAATCGGCCAGTTCGGTTTCGATCTGTTGCAAATGAGCGTTGTGCCCCGGCGCAACCGTGTAGCCGTAGCGTTGCTGCAGCTCTTCCAGTTCCTTGGTCAGGGCCGGGCGGTCGAGGAACTCCAGCAGCACCAGGCCTCGTCGTTCGGCCATGGCCAGCATGGGGCCCAGCGGTGTGGTCAGGCGGGTGAACAACAAAGGTTCGCTGAGGGCTGCGCGGCCCGGCGTGATGTGGAAGGATTTCACGAAGGCATCACGAAAACCGCTCAATGACTCATAGCCGGAGTCGAACGCGGCATTGTCGATGGAGCTGCCGTCCTTGATGCCGCCCAGGGCAATGCCCAGGCGGCGGGTGCGCAGGTAGGCGTGAAAGGTCATGCCGAAATGTTGCTTGAACCAGCGGCGCAGTTTCAGCGGCTCGATACCTTGTTCCAGCAGCAGGGCATCGGTCCAGCGCAGGTCGGGTTCGGCGTCCACGGCCTTGAGCAGGGCCTGGATCCAGTCTGGCGCGATGGCGGCGGCGTCCAGGGGCTTGCAGCGCAGGCAGGCCCGGTAGCCGGCCGACATGGCTTCGTCGGCATGGGCGAAGAACTCGACGTTCTCCGGTTTCGGCTTGCGCGCGGTGCAACTGGGGCGACAGAAAATACCGGTGGTCTTGACCGCAGTGAAGAACACCCCCTCGTAGGCGGTGTCTCGTTCGAGCATGGCGCGGACCATCTCGGCATGGGGCGGGAGCAGCGAGTCGTGTAGGTTCATGGGCCTGAGCATAGAACCGTGCCCGGAACGACTCCACCGAAAAATCGACAGTGAATTCCGTTCACTTGGTCGGACGGTCACGAACAAAAATTGAACCTGCGAGTCTTAAAGGTTCAACCGTTGTTTTTGTCTTTCGGAGACATCATGTCCAAACATAAGAAATCCCTCATCGCCGTTGCTGTCTGTGCCTTGGCGTTCGGTGCCTCGGCCTTGCTGCCTGCTGAGTTGTCGCCTATCGGTTCGAGCTATGCCGCAGGCGGCAATGGGGGTGGTGGCGGCCACGGTGGAGGAAACGGCGGTGGCAACGGTGGTGGCAATGGCGGTGGCCACGGTGGTGGCATCGGTGGTGGCCAGGACCATGACAAGTCTGGTGATTCCAGCGGCCTTGGCAAAGGATTGGTCAGCGACCACACCGGTACCCGCACCCGCGATCATGGCCTGAGCGGCAAGCACACTGGTACCACTCGCACCGACCGCACCAGCAAGGCTTCGCTGACCTCGAGCATCGCCAACGACCGTGATACCCGTGGCCTGACCAAGGCATCGGCGATTTCCACCGCTACACCAGGTACCCACAACACCAAGGGCCTGACCAACGCGACCACCTCTTCGATCAAGAACGACCGCTGATCGCTTGAAAAAAAGCCGCGACGCCTGTGCATGGCGTCGCGGCTTTTTTGTTTGTCTGTTTTGCCTGACCCGACGTGTTCAATACTTCCAGAACACCGGCGTGAACAACACCAGCACTGTCAGGATCTCCAGCCGACCCAGCAGCATACCAATGGTCAGCAGCCACTTCGCCGCATCCGGCAAGGTCGAGAAGTTGCCGGCTGGCCCGATGATCGTGCCCAGCCCCGGGCCCACGTTGCACACGGCGGTGGCCGCGCCGGTCAGGGCGGTGGTCCAGTCCAGGCCGATCAGCGCCAACCCCAGGGCGATAGCGCCAATGGTGATGGTGAAGAAAAACGAAAAGGTCAGCAGCGAACGGACGATCTCTTCGTCGATGGGGTGATTGTTGTATTTTTTCTGGATCACCGCCCGGGGATGGATCAGTTGTTTCAGGCTGCCCATCAGTAACTCGCCGGCTACCTGGAAGCGGAAGATCTTCAGTCCGCCGGCCGTCGATCCCGAGCAACCGCCAACGAACGTCAAATAGAAGAACAGCAGCAAGGCAAAGCTGCCCCATAGGGTGTAGTCGCCCAGCGCCACGCCCGTGGTGGTGACCACCGACGTCACGTTGACGGCCACGATGCGGACCGCGTCCCACCAGCTGTAGTCGCTGTTCAGGCTCAGCCAGGTCCCCACGATGAGCCAGGTGATGACCAGGAATCCGACGAATCCCCTGACTTGCTGGTCCTTGAGCAACGCGCGTTTGTGGCCGCGCAAGGTGGCGACGTACAAGGTGAACGGCAGCGCGCCTGCCATCATGACGACCACCGACACCCAGTGAATGGCCGGTTGGGGCCAATGCCCCAGGGAAGCATCCGACGTGGAGAAGCCGCCCGTGGAAATCAACGACATCGCGTGGTTGATCGCTTCGAAGGGCGTCATGCCGGCCAGCCACAAGGCCAGGGTGGCGAGGCCCGTCAAGCCGACATAGATCCACAGGATGTAGTTCGCCGCGACATGGGAGCGCGGTGTGACTTTCTCCGACCAGTCCGACGACTCGGTCTGGAACAGCCGCATGCCGCCAACCCGTAGCAGTGGCAGGATCGCCACGGCCATGCCGATAAAGCCGATCCCGCCGAGCCAGTGCAGCATCGAGCGCCAGATCAACAGGCCGGGGGAGGCCGTGTCCAGACCGGTGAGGATGGTCGAGCCGGTGGTGGTGATGCCGGACATGGTTTCGAAAAAGGCATCGGTGTAGCTGATGTGCTGGATGAACACCATGGGCAGGGCGGCGAAGCTGCAGACGATGACCCAACTGGCGGTGGTCAGCAGATACATGTCCCGCGGGCGCATCTGGGTGTGTGCTGGCCGACCGCGCGCCACCAGCGCGACGCCGCAGACGAAGGTGATCAGGCTCGACCACAAAAACGCCGAGAGGTCATCGTTGCGCTCGTACATCACCAGCGTCAAAAGCGGGATTGCCATGCTGGCAGCCAGGGTGATCAGGAAAATACCGAGGATGAAGCCAATAAACCGCACAACCGCAATGGACATAGAACACGCCTGAATGAATGAGCCGCACAGTATTGTTTTTGTGGTGGGCTGATGGGTAGCCCCTTGGGCAGTTTTGTTCAATACCGCCCGCGATTGGCAATTTACCTTGATCGCCACCTCACAGATATGAAGAAGGTATGCGATGAGTTTGATTCTTTCCATGGCGGCGTTTGCCCTGGTCGCCTCCATTACACCCGGCCCGGTCAATATCGTCGCCCTCAGCTCCGGGGCGCGGTACGGGTTTCGTGCGACGTTGCGCCATGTGGGCGGTGCAACCCTGGGGTTTGTCTTGCTGCTGGTGCTGATGGGGCTGGGGTTGCATGAAGTGTTGCAACGCTGGCCTGGCCTCACACGGGTGGTGCAACTGGGCGGCGTGGCGTTTCTGTTATTCATGGCCTGGAAACTGGCGATGGATAACGGGCATCTGGGCGGCGAGGACGATGGGCGAGCGCCTTCGATGTTCTATGGCGCGCTGATGCAATGGCTGAACCCCAAGGCGTGGCTGGCCTGCGTGGCGGGAATGGGGGCGTTCGTGGCCGATGGCGAGGCGCGGCTGGTGTGGCAGTTTGCGGCGATCTACCTGGTGATCTGCTACGTCTCGGTGGGCTGCTGGGCCTACGCCGGGAGTTTCCTGCGCACCTGGCTGGGTAATCCGGCGACCATGCGCCTGTTCAATCGGACGATGGCGGGGTTGTTGGTGGCCAGTGCGGTGTATCTGTTGTTGCCTTGAGCCAACCCGCCACAAAAGGTGGTGCGGTATCAGCCGCGATACTGGCCGGGCGTAGCCGCCAGGTGTTGCTTGAAGGCACGCTGGAAATGCGCCTGGTCGGCAAACCCGCTGTCCAGCGCCACGTCGGCGATCAGCTTGCCTTCGCGCAATTGGCGCCGGGCAAACTGGATCCGGCGGTTGACCAGGAAGGCGTGGGGCGTCATCCCGTAATGGCGCTTGAAGGCTCGGCTCAGGTAGGACGGCGACAGTTGCGCGGCGGTGCAGATGTCTTCCAGCTTCAAGGCTTCGCTGCAATGGTCGTGGATAAACTGCGCCGCACGCATCAGGCCCGGATGGCTGCCCCGGTCCGGGCGACCGGCAGGGTTGAGCCGTTGTTGCAGGTCGATGAAAAATGCCTCGGTGGCGGCGTGCTTGTGGTGCGTGTCGAGCTGCTCATCCACCAATTGCTCATACAACCTTCCCAATGCGGCAAACAGCTCCACATCGCGGCTGTGCGTGGTGGCGAAGCCCTGGAAATCCAGGCTTTCGTCAAAGCCGATACGGCGCTGCAAGTCTCTGAGCCACTGGGTGTCGACGTACAACATCACGTAGGACCACGGTTGATCGTCGATCGGGTTGCACGCGTGGACGTCGCCCGGGTTCATCAGCACCACCGTGCCGCTTTCCACCTGGAAATTCGAGCGTTCGTGAATGTAGGTGCTGCGCCCGGCGGTGATCGCGCCGATGGAAAAGTGGTCATGGGAATGGCGCGAATAGCAGACCTTGCGTCCATCACCGATGGCCCGGGCTTCGATGAAGGGCAGGGCCGCGTCGCGCCAGAAGCGTGGGGCGTCGTCATGGGGGGCGTGCTTCATCGGTCAGCGTCCTCGTCTTGAACCTGAGTGGCAGTGTATTAGTCCTGACCGGTAAATGCCCGTCGGATTTAGCCCGTTCGGTTTGAAGGGCTGGGGTCCTGGACTAGACTTCATGAAGTCCTGCCAATGGAGTTTCCGATGCTTGCGCCACGCAAACCGGACGACGAAGCCGCTCGCCTCAAGAATCTGCACTCGCTCAAGCTGCTTGATACCGCACCCGAAGAGCGGTTTGACCGCCTGACCCGCCTTGCCCGACGCCTGTTTGACGTGCCCATCGCGCTGGTGTCGCTGGTGGACGCCAACCGGCAGTGGTTCAAGTCCAGCGCCGGCCTGGACGCCAGCGAAACCCCGCGGGAGATTTCCTTCTGTGGGCATGCGATTTTGCAGGATCAGATCCTGGAGATCTGCGACGCGGAACAGGACGAACGCTTCCACGACAACCCACTGGTCACGGACAAGCCTGGCATTCGCTTCTATGCGGGGCATCCGCTGGGGATGGAGGACGGCAGCAAGCTCGGCACGTTGTGCCTGCTCGACACCAAGCCGCGCAAGCTCAATGACGAAGAGCGCGAACTGCTGCGCGACTTGGCCCGCATGGCCGAGCAGGAAATGGTCGCGGTGCAGATGGCGAGCATGGACGAGCTGACGTTGTTATCCAATCGGCGTGGCTTCAGGACGTTGGCCCAGCATGCGTTGAATGTGTGTGATCGCTTGTCGCGACCGGCGACGCTGCTGTTCTTCGATCTCAACGATTTCAAGCCGATCAACGACCGTTATGGGCACGCCGAGGGCGACAACGCGCTGAAAACCTTCGCCGATGTGCTGCGTATCGCCTTTCGCGAAAGTGATGTGATCGGCCGCCTGGGCGGTGACGAATTCGTGGCGTTGCTCACCGGTTCTTCCCATGTCGAGATAGCGGCAATCATGGCGCGGCTCCAGGAAATCCTCGATGAGCGCAATGCGATGTTGCAGCGTGGCTATGACATTCGTTTCAGTGTCGGCCAGATCGAGTACGACCCCCAGCGTCATCAGTCGATCGACATGCTACTGGCTGACGCCGATGCGGCGATGTACGCACAGAAACAGGCGCTACGCAGCTAGCACAGGCTGATCCCTGTGGGAGCGAGCTTGCTCGCGAAGGCGTCGGCACAGTCAATATCAATGCCAGCAGACCCACCGCCATCGCGAGCAAGCTCGCTCCCACAGGGGGGGTTGCAGTGGGCATAAAAAAACGCCGCATGGCCTTTCCAGGACAAGCGGCGTTTTTGCTGCAACGTGAAGATTACTCTTCGATGTTGCCCATGGCGGTGGTGTTGAAGCCGCCGTCCACGTACATGATTTCACCGCTGATGCCCGATGCCAGGTCCGAGCACAGGAAGGCGCCGGCGTTGCCGACTTCTTCGATGGTAACGTTGCGACGCAGCGGGGTTTGCGCTTCGTTGGC
>Ga0065714_10065011_pt1 | contig 13997 bp, 7 predicted proteins | sample MisRhiReplicate2_FD_59101 | JGI IMG/M metagenome (GOLD analysis project Ga0065714, IMG submission 59101) | Miscanthus rhizosphere microbial communities from Kellogg Biological Station, MSU, sample Rhizosphere Soil Replicate 2: eDNA_1 v2... | ecosystem: Host-associated > Plants > Roots >...
TGAAAAGGAGCCTGCAGAAATGTACTACAAAGATTTTGATGACAATGGATCGGTTGATCCCATACTATGCTTTTACATTCAGGGAAAAAGCTATCCGTACGTAACCAGAGATGAGCTATTAGATCAAATGAGCATCATGCGCACTCGATTCCCCGATTACAAAGGCTACGCTGATGCTTCAATAAAAGAGATATTTACTAAAGAAGAATTAAATGGCGTCTCCATTCTAAAGGCCAACTCTTTAAAGACTACCGCTTTCATTAATAATGGAAAAGGAAAGTTTAAGGAACTCAGCCTACCGGTCCAGGCCCAGCTATCTCCTGTTTTCACCATTACAGCGGTGGATTATAACAAAGATGGAAATAAAGATTTACTGCTGTGTGGTAATATTAGTCAGGCGCGTCTTCGATTCGGAAAGTATGATGCAAATTATGGCCTGCTACTTCAGGGCGATGGAAAAGGAGGGTTTAGTTATGTCCCTCAACAACAATCCGGATTTAATTTGAAAGGTGACGTTAGAAGTGTACTAACCGTTAACAACAAACTCCTGTTCGGCATCAATCAACAAAGCCTAAAAGCTTACCAAATCAAATAAATCAAAACAAAATAGGCCATGCAAAAACATGGCCTATTTTCATTAAAATTAAAAAGCTTATTGTCTTGCGTAAGCTTCAAAATTAGCAAGACAAGGGTATGGAGAACCAATCAACAGCGTGATTTTTACATATCTTATTGGAGTTGCAGGAGATACTTTAAAGTTTTGCTCGCTAGTAATACGAGGATTGAATGTTTTCTGTCCTTGAGCAATGTCTGTAAATCCAATACCATCAACACTACCTTCAATCTTAAATTCAGAAAAGCCCTGATTTCCATCAGTATGAGCATTTAGCCCTATTTTCGTAATCCTTATGTCCTTCTTCAAATCGATGATTAACCAGTGTGGGTATGGAAATATAGGATCTAAATTATAATCAGACTGCCAGAAAGAGGGAACCTCAGGAGAGGTTATACTCATAGCAGTTACATTATCAACTATATTTTCAGCTCCATTAAGTTCTTCATCCTCATTATTAATTTCGCTTGATGCAGTAGCAGTCCATCCTGCTTTACTTAATTTCACTTCAGGCTTTAATACCGGAAGAATACCCATTAATCTTGTTTCTGTAGCTTTCCCACCGGTATTGGTTACTACAATGGTAAAGTTTGTAAGTCCAAAAATAGGCACTGATACACTGCCTTCAACATCTGCATTATTTTCAACAAGCACCTCCTTATTTATTCCGTCTGTTGTGTATTTGAACTTAATGGTAACTGCCTTTTTAGCGGCATTCTGCCATATAAATTTAGCGGCTTCAAGCTCCGGAGAAATTTCAATAGTATTTGCAACTGTTTTATAATTTATATCTTCAACTACCACCGGTTTTTCCGGTTCAATAGCAATATCTGGTTTTGATGAACTTTTCTTGCATGATGAAATTGTTATAACAACACATACCATGAACAAATAGAACCCTTTTCTTTTCATTATTATAAGTTTATTATTTAATATATTCTATTTCAAAGTTCGATATCCAAGGTGTCCCATCTAAACTCCAATCACTTTTAACCGGAACTCTTAACCAGTAAAATGTAAGAGCCGTTACATCGGGACCCGTTGCAACAATTGATAATGTTCCATCAGTTAAAGCCTGCGGAGTTCTGCTTACCGGAATGTCGTTTCCAAGGGCATCCCATACACCGGAACCTCTCATAAGGAAATTTGGACCGGCTGGCACTGAGTTTATTAAAACACCACCCCCACCTTCGTCTATCGACCAATAGCCAATTAAATTTGAATATTTAGGATGCTTAGTGATGTCTTTTAGGGCAATATTATCCTTAATCGTTGTTGCATCTAAAGCTGTGTTAAAATATAGCATATCAGCTCCATATAAATCTAAATTACTACTCCCGTCAACATTTTTATGCCCCAACATTAAAGGTTCAGTAGTACTTAAGCTTTTTGTAGCAGTAATATTAAGCGTACTCACCTGATTACCATCAGTGTAAAGTGTAGCAGTCCTTATAGTTCCATCAAGCTTAACTGTCATTGTTATGGTATGCCACTTACCATCCATAATTGGGCTTCCTAAAACCTGGGTTTTGCCTGCCCCTCCATTATTTGTACCTCCAAAAATAACACCATAGGTTGGCCCCTCCTGAAACATTGTCCATCCGGTGGTTGATGATCCGCTTACTCCATTACTTTTTGAGAAAAAACCAGGATAATAATTGCTGGCATTCATTTTAATTTGAAGCTGCACAGTAAAATCTTTATCAGCCCCTGAATCATACAAACCATTATCATTTTTTATATAAGCATTTGTAGCTGTACCCTTAAAGTGCATGGTATTAAATCCTTCCTTTGAAATCCCTTGCTCTTTCAGGTTAGGATTAGAACAAATGACAAATCCTGGTTTAGAATTCTTTTCGTCACCACCTCTGTTGGTGGTAACAATTACCAACCAATCTTCTGAGGCATAATCTTTACGACCTTTCAGTGCAGCCATCATTTCTCCAATATATCCATCTACAGTCTCAATAGCTGCCTTATATGCGGGTATCTCTGGCGAAAATCCGTCTTTACTTCCTGCAGCTTTAACCGATCTAAAATCAACCATGATTACCCTTGCATTATTATCCTTTAGTATATTAACTGCAGAATCTTTAACTAGAGCATCGCTTTCAGCCAAAATACTACGCTCAGCATGAATTAAATATTTATCTAAAGCAGCATCAGAAGTAACGGTTACAGTTTTAAACTCGGGTCTTACATCTAGCATTCGTGAAAACATAGACGGATAATTTGTAACCGGAGCATGATCATCATCACCATCTTTAACCGGAATATAGGTGTTGTCAACTATCCTGTGCTTAGCTGATGAAACACCGGTTAACATACTTGCTATTGACCCTCCGTCTGTTGACACTCCATCTTTGAGCTCATTAAAACTAAATTTTCCATTTTTAACCAATGCAGCAATGTTCGTCGGATTGATAGATTTGACATCGGCACCTACTGCCCCATTGATATTAATAATCAATACCTTTCTTGCAGCTTTCCCATTCATATCACCCCCGTACTCTTCATATATCTGAGCAGGGTTTTCATATTTTTTACAGGCATTAAATGCCGCTAATAGCATTACTGCTAAAAGACTGCAAAATATCCTGGTCTTATTTTTATAATTTATCATCATCTAATTTTTAATAATTAATTACTTAATAACATTCAATTCAGATAAGGCCGCCCACTGCTCACCTGTCCAACTGTCTTTCAGAATAACTTTATAATATTGAGCCGTTGTAGTAGCTGGAAAATTATAGTTATACCTTGCAAATGCATTTGTGATTACTGTTGAGCCTACAAGCTTCCAGGTTACCTGATCATTACTGGTGTATATCTCGGCATTTTTAGGCCTCTGAGCCCCCGAATTTCTAGTTACAAAGTATAGCCCTTTAGCTGCTACCGGAGTACCTGTATTAAGGATAAGCGTATACGGAAAATTATCATCACCCTCGGACCATCTAGAATGCCAGAATGTATTATCCAGACCATCTAACATTGCAAATGCGTGACCATTTGTGTCTCCCTCACCTTCCAGTTCTTCAGAGCTTGCAGTTATGGTAGTTGTATAAACAATAGGATCAGTCCCTCCTGTTTTGGTCATCGGGTTGTATGTCCATATCTTTTTTGTCAATCCTGGATATTTAGCTGAGATTTTCGCTCTTGATTGAGCAGAAATTCCTATACCCCAAGCTTCAAAAAATAACTTTAAATCAGTTTTTGCATATTCGGAGAATCGCTCATAAACAAAATCATGCTTATCAATATCACTAATTGAATAACGTTGTGCGTGCCTTGCTTGGGTGTACAGGTAAGGCATTGCATCATATCCATATATACCAAATATTTGAAGAAATGGAACCATTCTTTTAAATGCATCATTCATACTCTTGTCAGTATCAAATACATTCAACCCGGTGTTAGCGGCAGCAAAATCTAACGCTGGCTGCACCCAATCATCACCATGTTGAATTGCAAAACTTGCTCCGTTTCTATGTGCTACTTTATAGTTAAAAAGATTATTGGTCGTTTCACCAAGTGTACTCCAGCTCCATATTGAACCTTGCTGACAGTTATGACCAAACTCATGATAAGTACCCCAATTCGAACCATGAAGTAATTGCTCCAAGCTAACGACACTATTAAACCATTCATCATCCATCGTTGCTACTGTTGGAAAGCCATTATGACCATAACCAACTGAGGGTTGAATATCTAACACCTCTCTCCATGGAGCTTGAGGACTTCTATCTCTATTATCAAATGCATTGTCTGATAGCCCCATCCAACCGTTAAAATCTTCTTCAAATACAGTATTCCATGCATTCATCAGAGCCGTAGGATTTGTTAATGGTTTTGAAGAGTCAAAATTTCTGATTAAGAAATCTCTCGGAATCAAAAATATCACCCTGTTGCTTCGCAATTCCAGCCATGGAACTGAAGATGCTCTAACTTCCTTTATCCATTCAGCATCATTAGTTTTTCCAAGTATAAAATCAGGCGACTTAACCGCTCCTGTAATTGTAAATTCCACCGGCATTTCAATTCCGAATGGCGCATTTATATAAATTGTACCACCGTAAGGATTGCGAACAAAATTGGCCCCTGGATACAACTGCTTAACGGTATAAATTAAGGGATCTCTTTTCAGATTCATTTGACCTGTAAGGTCATCCGTATGACCACCTACCTGAATGTTCAATCCATTTACCCCTTCCGGGACAATAATTTTAATTAATTCACCTGCAGGTGCATAAAATCCAGTACTAAACTGTGGGCGAGGAGCTACAGAAATTCGTAACAGATAAGAGTTAGATGCCGAGAAATTCAAATCCAGCGTGAACTTAACATCTTTTAATCTTGGCTCTGCGGCTTCTACCATTCCTGGAAAAATCCGGGCCCTTGCATATAAAGATTTATCAATGTAATTCATCGATGTATCCAGGGTCTGTTCACTATCAGGTGTTCCAGGTTTATTATAGCCGTCTTCAAATTCATAACCATATTTTTTACATGAGACCAAACTCAATAAAAACATAGCCATTAATATTTTAGTAGAAAAAAAAGTACTTTTCATATCAAATTAAGGTTTAATATCAGAATAAATAGGGTTCCATGATTTTCCATCAAGGTTCCATGATTTCGGAACCGAAACACCTAACCATTGATAAATTTCAAATGGAATATCAACTGAGTTAGGTACTATTTTGTAAAAATCTGATGAGATAATCGGATCTAAATACGGCGTAAACTCATTGAACTGTTGCCATTGAGCAGTACCCTGCATTCTAAAGTCACGGGAATAGCTTGATTTGTCTCTAATAACATCACCATTACCCTCATCTCCTGGCCAATATCCGATCAAATTATTGAAATATGGGTGTGAAGAATCTACATAGGTTTTACGCGATTGCGCTTTAATTACTTCATCTGGTATGGCCACATTATAGAATTGTATATCCGACAATATCACATCAATTGACCCACCTGAACCGGTAATATAACCCAAAGTAAAAGGTGTTGCAGAATCGATATTACCATAACTTGTAATATCTATCGTTTTCTTGAAAACTCCATCAGTAAATACTGATGCTTTACGCGTAGCCCCGTCATTATAAAATTTAGCGGTTAGTGTGTGCCAGAAACCATCTCTAATTGCCCCGCCATTTGCTTGAATGTTACCTTTAGCCGCTTGACCAATATTTAACTGCCAATCATCACCCTCCAGGAAAAATACCCAGCCAACACTACCGCCGGTAAAAGTTCCTCTTTTACCTAAAATAGGCGGATAATATTCTCCTCCATTATTTACTTTAACCTTAACTTCGAAAGTAAAGTCATTTAAGCCCATATTAAACGCCGTAACATCCTGAATAACTGCACGACTAATTTTTGAATCATTACCTGCAAAATTCGGTGCTGTACCAGTATAAGGAACCGCATCACTCGCCGGTTTAGGTATAAATAGTGTACTAAAGCGAGGGTTATAAAAAACGATGAAGCTATTTCTTGTTGCATCACCATAAGCGGTGTTATCTACAGCATTTCCATCAGGTGCAATTTCTCCACCTTTACTAGAAGCAATAACAACCAACCAGTTTTCATCAGAAAAAGTTTTTCTGCTTCTTAACGAGGTCATGATCTCCCCAATATAATTATCAATTTTCAGGATCGCATTCACATATGCCATTGTTCCCTCTTCATAATCATTCGCTTTACCAGCAAGCTCAGCGCTATGAAACTGAGCTAAAACAAAAGTAGCGTCGTCTCTTTTTAACTCTTCATTAACTGCATTCTTAACAGCCAGGTCATCATTCTCAAATTCCTGGTGTAATACAGCATCACTTGCCAAATTAGTATTTAGCGCTCCCGATGAAGCTATTGATACTGTTCTTAATTGAGGATTAGCTTGTTTAAGACGCGAGATCATACTTGGGTAAACTGCCAGTTTATTACCTGAAAAATCATTTGAGGTAACATCATGTTTATCTTTAGTTACGCCCGTTAGCATATTAGACCACGCACCGGCATCGGTAAGTAAATTTTCATCAAAATCAGATAAAGCATCGAAAGCATAAACTGAGTTATTCGTAATTTTTGCAATATTTGGTGGGTTTATAGCTTTTAGTGCTTTTCCTCTTACCCCATCTATAATGATGTACAATACCTTACGGTTTTTTGCACTGATACCGGAGGTATCGTTTTGTGAAGATTCCTTTAGCCTGTTTGGAAAATCCTTATTACAGGCTGAGAACATCATAATAAATAGCGCTACAGTTATTGTGGCAACTAGTTTATGAGTATATGTATTTATTTTATTCATGTCTGATTTATTTATAAGGTTTACGGCTATGGTTTAATCTCAACACGTACAATATTTCCAACCTTCTTATTATCGAATTTGCTAAAGTCCCCTACCAACAGAACTGCAGGGTAGCCTAAGGCCGATGTGGTTGGTATCATTTTTATAATCCTGCCTTGAAAGGCTCCGGTATTATTATATCCCTTAGCTAGGGATCCATCTTGATTTAAAATCATAAAACCTTGTCTAATAACACCCCCATAATTATTAAAATCTCCAGACACCAATACTTTACCATTATTCAATTGAGCAGCATAGTTTGGAAATCCACCAGCTAATTGGCCGAATTTGAAAACATCATCAACGCTTCCATTTGCATTCAACATCGCCACACCGCTACAGCTTCTCCCATTAAATGTTTTGAAATTTCCGGCAACTAGTATTCTTCCGGTAGTAGAATTATAATTAATAGAGGTAATTGGCCCATCAGCTCCAGAACCTGTTGCAAATGTATTATCCACAGTTCCATCATTTTTTAAGCGAACAATGTTATTCGCTTGAAGTCCATGGAATGTTGAAAATGCACCAACAGCTACTATTTTGCCATCTTCTTGCATGAACGCATCATTAATAGGCCCATTGCCACCAGCGTGCCCGCCTTTGATTGAAAGATCAAAGTTATATGTCGAATCTAGTTGCCCATTTTCCTTTAACCTGGCCAATTGAGACATTTTTGTAACATCAATAACTTTGTTTTCTCGGGTAGAGCGCGGATAATAGTAGCTCAGGTAATAAAGAAAATTTCCTAAAATTATCGTCTTATTGTCCCTAACAAAACTCTTTGCAATTGAAAATGGGGGTTGGCCGAAAACTCCTCCATTAAACGTAGGAACGGTATCCAAGCCAAAACTAGGGCGATCAGGGTTTGGATTAATCACTTCCACTGTCATTGAATCCAAAGATCCATCAACATTTAATCTGGTAATTCCATTTATGCCCAATCTACGATTGTAACTACTAAAACTACCCGAGACCATATACTTACCTGAAGATAGGCGGTTAATAGATTGAATTGTTCCATCAGCACCTTTTCTCGTATTTAAGTTTGTTTGGAATACACCGTCATTTGACATTGATAGGATACGATTGACAGGTATTGCAGGAGCCTGACTTTCAAAATTTGTAAAAGCGCCCACTAAAATATAGCCGGTAGCCGTAGAAATGATATCAGTGATCGCTCCGTTTGTACCATTTACAGCTTTAAATGATGGATCTATTGAAACTTTACCTTGTATTGTAAACTTAGGCCCAAAAAAAGACTGACCATTTAACAAAAGTGTTGTTCCGCCGGTACTTGCATTTTCAGGTATTTTTACTGTCACTGTAGAATCCGTAGAAGATAGAACCTCTGCTTTTGTTTCATTAATCAAAAGCTCGAACTTATTTTCATAGTTCGCAAGTCCTGAGACATTAAAAGTAACTTCATCCCCAGGAGAACCAGCATTTGGAGTTGGCTCTTCTCCACTGAATTTAACGCCGAGTGCTTCCTTACCTCCATTATAAGGATCTTCCTGAATAATCGCTTCTTTTGAACAGGAAATGATAAGTATAATGAGCAAGAGCAATACCGACATCATCAGGCTTATTCTTGTATTTTTTATGTTGATTGAAATCATAATTGATATTTATAATAATTCTGTTAAACTAATCTGAACAACTTTATTCATCTGCCTTTCCAATCCCCGCTGAAATAGCTGAGGAGATGAATCGCCTGCTTTCAAAATCAAAAGAATGGGTATTAAACCTCAATGCGTGAATCACTCCATTTGTAGGCTGAATATCTGATGTAGCTATAGGGGCATTAATTAAACCAACCTGTGGATTTGAAAAATCAGGGATAAAAGATAATACCAGCTGTCTGTAACCAACATATTTGATACCTCCTGCATCATTATAAAACACGCCAATGTTCATAGATCTTCCACCATAGGATGCGTATCCCTGACCAGGAAAGGCCTTAAGAGAAAGTGTATCAATCTGCGGTATATCCTTTAGCAAATAAGACCCCTTGAAAATGTAGAGTGATAATGCTTCTTTCCAAACTTCTGGCTTAATCTGAGTAAATTTTGACACGGTATCTTTACCATTGAGTCTTAAATCTTCATTTAACCACTTCACTGCTTTATAGATGCATGAATTGCCTGGAGCGAAAAAAGTAATATTCTCCTTTTCAAATACATCATTCATTCCTGCCGCATCAATTGCCATTACCAAACTATCAAATAGAACCGGCTTTGATTTTAGATACTGTAAAATTGTGCCGTCGTATTTTGCTTTATGAACACCTGTATCAAAGAAGTAATCCTTTTCTTTTGAGCAAGACATCAACATACAGCTGAATACCGCGAATATTATTGTTGTCGTTTTAAATATCTTTAACATAAGTTTTTTATTATTTGTCTTAAAAATTACTTCCAATAATCATTCAAATTCATATATGGGTTGTGGATCATTGCACTCTGATCAATTGGCCATGCCCATGCTCCCGCTTTAAAATTCTCAATTGAAATCGGATGAAAACAGTATTCTCTATCTAGTACCTTTTTCGTGCGCACCAAATCAAAATAATAATGTCCTTCCCCCATTAGTTCCCGGCAGCGTTCATACCAGATGGCATCCTTTAAATCTTTACCACTTAACGCAGAAAAAGGAGTTGCTTCTGCCCTTGCTCTAACAACATTTGCTGAGGCCATAGCTCCCGCATCATCACCAAGCTCAGCTTGTGCTTCAGCGCGTAACAATATTGCATCAGATAGACGAAATACAATTAAATCATCATCCGGTAAAACATCTTCTCCCTCTGCAGCAAAAATGTTAACGAATTTTAGCAGCTCCCAGCTTCCATCAGTTGCATATAAGGTTTTAGGGTCAAACCAATATTCTCCTCTTTTATCAGGCTCCCCGGTAGGATAAAGCTTATTAATGAATTTACTATCATAATAAAGGTAACTTTTGGTGATAGATTGTACCGGTTTGTGTGGGTAGTGCAACACCATATCAGTAAACGTATTGTATAGATAATCTCCATTAGAATACTCACCATAGTTTAAACTCCTTAACACTTCAAACAAACTCTCTTTGGTACGACCTTTAAATATCTCCTTTGTTCTTGTTATTGGAAGCAACTCATAGCTCCTGCTTTTCATGATCTCATCACCTAGCTCATTTACAGAACTGTAATACTTCGTTTTATCTCCGGTATCAAAGCCCGCAGCCCACATGTTCATATGCATTAATAAGGCTATTGCACTTCCTTTCATGGCACGAATCCCAACTATTGAAGGATCTTCATAAGTCCAAGGCAAGTCATCCTTAACAGCCATCATATCAGCTATACAGTTATTCAATACCTTAACCATATCCATCCTTGGTAAAGGATCCTGATTGTATGCTTTAGTGTAATAAGGAACATCTCCGAACTGACGAACCATAAAAAAGTAGGCCAGGTTACGCAAGAAAACAGCTTCAGCGCGATATTGCTTTCTTTGAGCCGGTGTTAGCGATTCAACTTTATCAGCTTGTACATATAAGATATTAGCCGACTGAACCATCTTATACCAGTTAGTCCATTGGGTCATTCCCTTGTAATTGAATATCTGTGAAAAATAATCATCAGTTTGAATTAACAGGTTCAGCTCATTGTAAACAATAAGTGTAATGTAATTACGACCAAGGCCAGGAGTTGCTATAGCAGGACTACAGCGTAAATCGCCCGCCGTTGGGAAATAAGCTGACGAAAGCGTATTTTCTCTAAACTGATTATAGATACCGGTAGTAAAAGCCTCTACATCCCTTTGATTTTGCCAATAGTTATTCCCCGAAAGATTATCAACCGGAACAACATTCAGGAATTTTTTGCATCCGGACATGATCGTTGTCCCGGTAGTTAAAACTAGAAATGCAAATATAAAACGTTTCATAAAATCTATTTTAATATTAGAATTGAACATTAAGACCAAATATGTATTTACGTGCACTAGGATAACCCCCTGAATCATCTCTACCTAGACTTGTCACGCTTTCCGGATTTGGACCTGAATAATTAGAGAAGGTATGTATGTTGTATGCAGTTCCGTAAACTCGTAGTGAGGACACTCCAAATTTCTTTAAGAATTTTTTGTCCAAATTATAGGATAAAGTCACCTGTTGAAGTTTAAAGTAAGATCCGTCTTCCTGGAAAAGTGTCTGATCATAACGGAAAGGATTTATATAGCCATAACGGATATAATCATAAGGGTTAGGGTAATTCGCGTTATCTCCTAGTTTCTGCCAGTACTTAAACTGCTCTAAAGGAACCAATCCCTGAATCCCTTTGTCCGTTCTCAAATGTAATGGGTCGGAAAAGTTCTGGAACAGCGATGAAGTAGAATTATTCAAAATGTCTCTATCGAAAGTAAATACACCCACAATACTTAATGAGAACCCTTTGTATTGCATAAAGGAACTAATTCCGCCATTTACCAAAGGTTGTGAATTACCTGCACCAACATAGTCGTTTGCGTCAAGAATATAATCACCATTTACATCAGTCCATCTTGGATCTCCTGCTTTAAAATAGCTTAAGCCATTAAAACTGGTTCCGCTACCTGCTCTATATCTTAGTCCTGTCAAAGGATCTACAGGGATTTGTGAATTGGTACCATAAACTCCAGTAGTATTTAAAAGCACGTTTGTAAGCGGATTTCTACCTAAACGGTAAAGGATATTTTGTCCTGTACCGGGATCAACATATATAAACTGGCTAACTCCATCCGGAAGATGCGCCATCACATCCTTATTAAATGCTCCATTCGCACTTAAAGTCCAGGAGAAATCACGACCCGTTGGCACCATCCGTGCACTTAAATTCAATTCATATCCATAATTCACCAGACTCATTTCATTGGTTTGTACTTTTTCGAAGGCATTGATGTTTGATATCTCCTTAGGTCTAATCATGTTATCAACCTGCTTATAATAAGTTTCAAAGGTTAAATTGAATCTATTAAGAAAGCCTGCTTCAAATGCAGCATTGTATTGAGTTGTCGTTGTCGGTGTTAATCCCGTATTAGGTATTACCTTAAGATCGAGTCCAACGGTAGGAAGCTGATTATAGTTTCCCCCTGCAATATATTTACCATAAACATCATAAACTGATCCTGTTGGTACAATATTTTTACCGTAGCTACCACGGATAGAGCCATAGTCTAACCAATTACTTGTAGACTTCATGAATTCTTCCTTATTAAAGTTCCACCTAACCGCAACTGAAGGACTCTTGGAATATCCGGCATCAGGGCCATTAGTTGAAGATCCATCCCAACGATAAGTTAAGTCTAATACATATTTCTGCATGTAGTTATAAGAGAAGGCTGTTGCCAGAGATACTCCCCTTACATCGCTCAGATTATTTAATGTGCCGCCCAAAGAGTTGGCCCAGTCATTTCCAAGTGGCCCCGTAATATGGTCGTTTGGGGTACTGGTCTGCTTCATTGCATCTGCTCTGAAGTTTGTTGCATTCAGTTCCGTAAACACCGAAGCACTGAAATTATGCTTCTCAGCTACCTCCTTTACATAGGCAACCCTCGTTCTGTTATACAGTGTGTTTTTACGATCAAAATAATTATACACCTGATTAAAACCATCGCTTAATGATCCCGGAGTAAATTTATCAGTACCCTGAGTCATATAGTTATAACTCATGGTATTTGAGGCTCGTAACCCGCTGAATACTTCATATTCAACATCCAGATTTGCAGTAATGTTAATTACTTTGTTATCATTCTTTATATTTAGGGTATTTAGCAAACCATTTGACGCAGTATATAATGAAGGGGCTGGTAATAACGACGATGAACTTGCTCCATCCGCCAACCCTGTTTGCGATAAGCTGTTCCCGCCACCTGCACTACTATTCGTTAATGCATTGGTCAAAGAGGCCATCAGCTTGAACTTATTATTGGGCATATATTGTGCATTCATCCCCAAATTGTAACGGGTAAAATCAGTATTTTCTACGATACCCTTTTCATTATAATAGCCCGTATTTACCTTATAGTTGAATTGCTGATCACCACCTGAGATGTTCACATTATGAGTTTGATTTAATGTAGTTCTGTAATAATAGCTCTGCCAGTTGGTAGAATTGTTATAATAAGAATTCAAACTATCGGCAAGAAAGGGATTCTTATTTATATTCTCTAAGCCCCTGTAAAAACTAGTGTCATAATTCAAAATCTGGTCAATACGCATCAACCGCTCCCCTTTTCCACCAATTACTTTTCTTAACGATGGTGGAGTTGCAATATTTAAACTACCTGTATAACTAATAATGGGAACTTTAGAGTTTCCTCGTTTTGTAGTGATCAAAATAACACCATAAGCACCTCTGGAACCATACAAAGAAGTTGCTTGGGCATCCTTTAACACCTCAATTTGTTGAATATCTTCGACAGGAATTAAGGATATAGGACTGATCCCCGGGCCAGCCGATTCAAAGCCATAAGAATAATCTGAATTATCATCCACTGGCACACCATCTACAACAAACAAAGGGGAAGTAGGGGTTAAAAATGCTTTATCTCCTGATCCTGAAACATTTAAATTTGAAATACCGCGTATAGTCATCGATCCGCGCATTCCCGGCGTTCCATTGTTATTTTGAATGTTCAGACCTGCAACCTTACCCTGAAGCAATTCCATAACGTTTGCTACCGGAACATCCTGAATATCTTTAGCGGTAATAATTACGCTTGAACCAGTAGAAACTTCTTTTGTTTTCTTCCCATAACCAATAACAACATACTCCTTTAGTGAATTAATTTCCTCTTCCAATGAAACATTAATTACTTGATCCGCTGTCACCTTTCTTGTTATTGATTTATAACCAATGTACTTGAAGGTTAATTCGCCACCTTCATTTACGCTTACACTAAATTTTCCATTGGCATCAGTCTGCCCAACGGTAACGGCTGGCTTACCAGACGAAATGACAGCACCGGGGATTGGAGTTTTTGCTGCCCTATCCATAACAGTTCCTTTAACTACTAC
>Ga0065714_10002587_pt1 | contig 13983 bp, 8 predicted proteins | sample MisRhiReplicate2_FD_59101 | JGI IMG/M metagenome (GOLD analysis project Ga0065714, IMG submission 59101) | Miscanthus rhizosphere microbial communities from Kellogg Biological Station, MSU, sample Rhizosphere Soil Replicate 2: eDNA_1 v2... | ecosystem: Host-associated > Plants > Roots >...
GACTGAATCCAAAAGTATTTTAACTGATGGAGAATTGTTCTCCAGAAGTTCGAGCACTGGCTTGCAAAAATCAAAAAGTCATGATTTTAAACTTGAATTTGAAGTAAATCTTGATTCAAACGATTACCTTAAAGTTATCCCTACCTTTAAGTATGGTTCTAATAATAATAATACCGGTTCCACATTAAGTCAAAGGGGGAGCGATATCTCGATGGGGCTGGATCAGGATCGCCGTGTAACCAATGCAAATAACAGAACAGCACCTGAATTTGGTATTTCTGCTTTTTATCAGCATACTTTTAAAAAATACAGAAGGAATTTTTCGACACAGATTGATCTGAATAAAAATAATCAGGATAACGAACAGGAAAGATATAACTTAACAACTTATTATTCTCAAAGCTCACAACTGAGAGATACACTTAATCAAATCATCGCACGTAAGAATATGCGTGATAATTATCGCGGAAGCATGACTTATGTGGAGCCTCTTGGCGTTAATACTCAATTTGAAGTGAATGCACAGGTGAATTATAATGGATATGACAATACTGCTACTACAAGAAATATTTTGGCAGATGGCTTTTCTGATGTGGTAGATTCATTGAGTAACATTTATAAATATTCCTTTACACAGGGTCGGATTGCATTGAATTTTAGATATGGAATGTCAAATACCTCCAAAGTTCGTTTTTCTGTCGGTATAACCGGTGTGCCTGCTTTACTATCCGGCACAAAACAAAGTCTTGGAACTACGACAAACCGGAGCAGCTTTAACCTCATTCCTATTGCCCGATTTGAATATCGTTGGAGCAGACAACAAAAAGTGTCTTTGAACTACTCCGGAAATGCAGTAGAACCAACTTTTGATCAGATACAGCCAGTGAGGGATGTTACAAATCCAAATAATCCAATTATTGGTAACCCTGATCTCCTTGCTACTTTCGTGCATACTTTAAGAGGTGATTATAATAATTACATTGCAAACTCAAAGCTTAATTTTTCATTAAATGCAAACGGGTCATATACAGAAAATGCAGTAATCAGTAATATGCAACGCGTTGATAATCCAGATCCAGCGCTCGCTGGAAGTAAAATTAACGAAACGCGCTTTTTAAATGTTAGCGGAGTATATAGGTTGGCAGGTAATTATAATATCAGCAAGCAGCTCAACAATAGAAAGTATAATTTGCAACTTAACGGGACAGCGAGTTATAGCCATAATCTGAGTATGAGGGATGGTGTTTTGAATACGACTAATGTTACGGTTCTGGAGCAGCGCTTTGGCCCCAAGATAAATCCTACGGAATGGTTCGAGATCAATGCGAACATCGGATACAAAAATGAAAAATCTAATTCAACGCTTGGTTTTGCTAATAATAATATCAACACGCTTTCTCTCAATTTAGATGGGAGGGTATATTTATGGGAATCCTGGATGTTTGGTTATAATGGTAGTAAGCAGTACATAGATGGTATCGTCGGGAATACAAACAACAGGCCATTAATAATAAACGCCAGTTTGGAGCGTCAGCTGTTTAACCGCAGAGGTCAGATCACGTTTCAGGCATTTGACATTTTAAACCAGAATAATTTCCTGAGGACGCAGCAACCAGAAGATGGTGGGTATGTAAATACAAGTGTAAACCCGATGAGCAGATATTTTATGTTGAAGCTTAGCATGCGACTGCAAAAATGGTCAGGTGCACAAGGTCGTGGTGGTAGAGGAATTATGCGCAGAGGCGATGGTAGTTTCATGTAAACGTTTTTAATATATTTTATAACAATAAAAGCACCCGCTGGAGAATTCTTCAGCGGGTGTTTTGTTTTAGGTAGGGTATCCTAACTGTTGTGCTTTATTGAGAGAAAATTTTAAGACATGCCAATGAATTAAAAATATTTATTTAACATTGGGAATAATTAATTCTTTAAGAAGGGCTGCTGGAATTACAAGGGGAAATTAACAAATGACATTAGCGGTTAACAACAATGAGCGATTGCTGTTAAAGCAAATTGCTGAGGGCGATGAGCAAGCTTTTGCTGTGCTTTTTTATCGCTACCTTCCGGTTCTCCAACCCTTCGCCTTAAAGTTCACTAAATCTGCTGATGCTGCTGAAGAAATCATTCAGGATACGTTTTTAAGAGTATGGCTCAACAGAGAAAAGCTGGAAGATATTGAAAATGTGAAAGCATGGCTGTATAAGTATGCTTCAAACGAGTGTTTAAATTACCTTCGTAAAACACTTAAACAGGCAAAAGCGATCGATAACCTGAGTATTGATCATCCAAAACAAAGCAACAATACCACCGAGACTATTAATCTGAATGATCTCAACTCGCTGGTAGCAGAGGCCATACATAAATTGCCTAATCAGCGTAAAAAGATCTATCAGATGAGCAGGAGCGAGGGAATGAATATTTCTGAAATTGCTGCGGCACTAGATCTTTCTCCAAATACAGTTAAAAACGCTTTGGTGATTTCATTGAAAACCATTCGCGAACATCTAAATAAGCACGGAGTAGCACTTTCTGTGCTCACCTATATTGCATTACTAAAATAATTAAAAAAAAGTTTTAGTACCGGTAGTCCTAAATAGCATTTCGTGTTTCTTAGTATCAGAATCCTATGAAAGAAAGAATAAACTATTTGTTAAGTAAGTTTGAAGAGGGGGAACTTAGCAAAGTAGAAACAGAAGAATTATTGGAATTGACGGATAGGCTTGAGCCTCAAGTGGCAGATGCTATTGCGGAAATGATCAATGCCCAGATTCCAAGCTCAGTTATNNAAGAGAGCGACTGGGAGGCTGTATTTGATAATATTGTATCGGTTGATAGGTCGACTCCAAAAAAATGGTCATTGTTTAGTTTAATGAGCTGGGTTGCNGCTGCTGTNATCTTGATTACGTTAGGCGTGAGTTCCTGGTTNTACTTCAATGAGGGAGCTCAAAAGGGTTCAAATACATTGCAGTATGCAAATGATGTTCCNCCNGGTGGTAACGAAGCAATCTTAACACTGGCTGATGGATCGAAAATTTCTTTAACAGATGCTGACAAAGGAGAACTATTAAATACTACNGGGGTACGCATTGTTAAAACAGACGATGGACAGCTGGTTTACACGGTANATCCTNCTGTGTCAGTAAAAGGAACGGCGCTTAGTTATAATACCATTACAACGCCNCGTGGNGGTCAGTATCAGGTGAATTTGCCGGATGGGACCAAAGTATGGCTTAATGCTGGATCTTCACTTAAGTTTCCTACTGTGTTTACAAACTTGAAGGAGCGTAAAGTTGAACTTAGTGGCGAAGCTTATTTTGAAGTAGCTAAGAATAAACAGCAACCGTTTAAAGTACTTAGTTTGGCTAATGAATCTGGTAGGGCGCAGGAAACAGAAGTATTGGGTACTCATTTTAACATCAATGCTTATGAAGATGAGATTGAAACAAAAACCACATTACTGGAAGGATCTGTGAAGGTAGCTATGCCTGAAAATAGAAATAAGAAATACGATGTTATCCTTTCTCCTGGTCAGCAGGCTGTGCTAAGCAACAATACGTTTAAAACATCAATAGTAGATACTGAAGAGATCATCGCCTGGAAAAATGGAAATTTTGTGTTTGGAAATGAAGGTATAGAAAGCATCATGCGTAAAATAGCCAGATGGTATAATGTCGAAGTTGTCTATCAGGGTAAAATAACCGATAATAATTTTGTGGGTACCGTGCCACGTTTTGGGAACATCTCTGAGGCCTTAACCATACTTGAATTAACCAATACCGTACACTTTAAAATCGAAGGAAGGAGGATCACAGTTATGCCATAAATGCTACCTCTCATAGCTGTAATCCAAAAAAGAAGTCAGACCCGACTGCCATCGGATCTGACGTAGGTTTGGGTTACTTAATAATTTGCAGATAACAGTCTATCAACAAACCAAACCAAAACAAATGTAATGAAATTTTACTATGTCTTTAGGCGTAAGCTGTCCGCTTTTGCGCCTGGCCAAATATTGCGTATAATGAAGTTAACCACCATTATTATCACTGCCTTTTTGTTTCAGGTAAGTGCTAATACGCTAGCTCAAAAAATAACGCTCTCTCAAAGTAACGTTACTTTAAACAAGGTTTTTAAAGAACTTCAAGGTCAAAGTGGGTATAACTTTGTTTATACTTCTCAAATGCTTGAGGGGATTAAAACTGTAAATGTTAAACTTAAAAACGCTACGCTACAACAAGCATTAGATGCTTTGTTTGAAAATCAACCTGTAACCTATGTAATTAAAGAGAACACTGTAGTTATTCAAAGAAGAAGCCTCCTTGATCAAGCTTCGCTTGCAATTGAAATAAAAGGAAAAGTGGTAGATGAAAAAGGACAAGTATTTCCCGGAGTAAGTGTGAAGCTAAAAGGAACAAGGGTAACCGTAGCAACAGATAATAACGGACAATTTAAAATCACTGTACCGGATAACAATGCTGTGCTTGTTTTCTCTTATGTAGGATATAACCCTATCGAAGAAACCATAAAGCAACGTACAACTATAAACGTGAAAATGGTTCCATCTGAGAGCGCTTTGAATGATGTCGTAGTTACCGGTTACCAATCGTTAAATAAAAAGACTTTAACGGCTTCAATTTCTACGGTTCAGTTAAAAGATTTGCAATCTGTTTATCAGCCAAATATTGATAAATTATTGCAGGGTCAGGTACCGGGGTTAACAGTAATGAGTACTTCAGGTGCTCCGGGTGCCATTCCACAGATCCGTATTCGTGGTACATCTACTATTTCCGGTAACGTACAACCTTTATGGGTAGTAGATGGAATTATCCTTGATGATGCTGTAAATGCTTCTGTGGATGATATTTTAACCAACCGTAATCTGATTGCTTCGGGTATTGGTGGTATTAACGTAGATGATATTGAAACTATTAGTGTTTTGAAGGATGCTGCTGCAACTGCCATTTATGGTACCAAAGCTGCAAATGGTGTAATTGTAATTACTTCTAAAAAAGGTGTTTCCGGAAAAACCAGGATCAATTATACAACTAACTTATCTGTAGCAGAGCGTCCACGTATCGACGATGCCTATATGATGAATTCTAAAGAGCGTATTGACGTGAACATGGAAATGATTGGTAAAGGTATTTTAAATGCATCATCCCCTAAAGCAGGAGAGTATGGTACAGCTTCCGATTTTGAGCGCTATTTTATTGATGTAAACGATAGAAAAATCAGCTGGAACGAGTTCGAGAGCAAGGTAAAAGGATTAGAAGAAGTCAATACGGATTGGTTCCAGTACCTTTTCAGAAATGCGTTTACACAAAGGCATAGTCTGAATATTTCCGGAGGTAATGAAAGAACAACATTTTATGCTTCAGGAAGCTTTTTGGATGATAAGGCGACAGCTAAAGGAGTTGATCAAAAAACCTATACCGGCGCATTAAAGGTAAATACACGTTTTGGTAATAACATTCGCTTAGGTTTATCATTAGATGTAAATGCGCGCGATAACACTAGTTTTTTTGCTACAGATTCAAGAGAGAACCCTTATGAATGGGCGATTTATACAACCAGGGCTCAACATGCTTATGATGAAACCGGCGGTTATAGTCATCTTTATTATAACAGCTTAAAGTATAATTTCCTTGAAAATCGTGAGGAGAACTGGCGTACTTCCAGAAACTTCGGTATGCGTGGTAATATAGATTTTGAATGGAAGCTGTTAAAAGATTTAACTTATTCCAGTTTATTCTCTTATGCCAANCAAAATACAACTGATGTAGATATTGCTCAGGAAGATAGTTACTTTGTCAGAGTAAGGAAAAAAGATGTATATCAGGTTGTCAATTCTACGGCAGTCCCTCTTTGGTTAGATGGTGGGTACCGCAAAGATAAGGACAGTTATAATGGAAATATCACTTTCAGAAATCAACTGACTTACAATCCTATATTTAACAATGTTCATTACTTGAATTTAATGGCCGGACAAGAGATCCGTACTTCTAAATTTGAAGACCAAACTACTCAGGTTTATGGATACTCACACGATAGAGGACATCAGCAAATTCCACAGTTTGATTTGATGAGATATCTTGGTGTGCCATATTGGAACGAGAACTTAAATGAAACTGCTGCAGTTTCCTATTTTGGGGTAGCCAGCTACACTTATGACAACAGATACTCCATCAGTTTAAATGCACGTACAGATGGTTCAAATCGTTTTGGTTTGAAAACCAATCAATTGTTCCAGCCATTATGGGCCGTTGGTTTAAATTATCAACTTAAGGAAGAAGCATTTTTAAGGGATAAAGATTGGTTAAGTTATTTAACCCTAAAGGGATCCTATGGTAGCCAGGGTAACGTAGCCGCTCAGGCTTATTCAGATTTGGTAGCAACTATCGGTACGATCGATGTGATCAATAAGGAAGGGTATTTAAATATAATCGCACCAAAAAACCCAACACTTAAATGGGAAATGAACTATACAACCAATGCCGCTTTAGAGTTTGGTTTCTGGAAGCGCCGTTTAACCGGTAGCATCGAATTCTATAATAAAAAAGCAGTCGACTTATTAGGTAGTAAAGAGGTTTCTCAGGTTACCGGATTTAATAGTGTACAGGTAAACTGGGCATCGATGAGAAATCGTGGTATGGAGTTATCACTGAGTTCTATCAACATTGATTCAAAATCTTTCCGTTGGTCTACCAATGTTAATTTTGGTTACAACAAAAATGAAGTACTTGAAGTATACTCCGTTCCGGGTGTAAATGAGTTGACCAATGCGCAACGTTCAAATTATTCTGCAGCCGCAGTAGTTGGTAAGCCTATCAATGGTTTATGGTCGTACCGCTATGCCGGTCTTAATAAAGACGGAAGAGCTACTTTTTATACACAAACAGAAGGTAAAACTTTGATTTCAGGTATGAGCAGCATCGCTGGCCTAGCCTATTCAGGTACCACTATGCCACTTTTACAAGGTGGGTTTACCAATACGCTTTCCTATAAGAAATTGAGTTTATCTGCTTTGTTTATCGGAAGCTTTGGAAATGTAATCCGTTTACGCAACTTATCTCAGGGTTATGGTTTAGGCTATCCGGATGCAACTCAGAATATGTCTAAGGAATGGGTTGACCGCTGGAGACAACCAGGTGATGAGTTGAAAACGAACATTCCGGTATTGGAAACTGATGTGTTTAATACTACTGTATGGGGTGCTAGTCCAAGTAATGGAACTATGTATGATAATAGTGATTTAAGGACAGTAAAAGGTGATTTCGTGCGTTTGCAGAATCTTTCATTAAGCTATGATTTGTTTAGTCCCAAGCTTAGAGCTAAAGGTATTCAGAATATTCGTTTCATGTTGCAAGGTAATAACCTGTATACCTGGAAAAATAGCAAGTTAAAAGGACAAGACCCGGAGTCGACAGGTTCAACCATGAAATACAGTGATAGCCGCAGGGCTAATGTATCTTTTGGTAATACCTTTTTACCAGTGCCACGTGCTTATTCATTGTCTTTATCTGTTCAGTTTTAAACCATTATCGCCATGAAGAAATTATTATATATCAATATATTGGTGGCATTTGTGATCGCCTTTAGCGGTTGTCAGAAATTGCTTGATATTAAGCCGGTAAATAGTATGATGCCGGTATCCGTTAAAGATTACGAATCCATCCTCATTGGAGGTTATCCCCGAACTGATTATTATTTTAATACAGAACTGATGACGGATAATGCCTATGCCAATCTAAACTCTGGTAATGCACCTGCAAAAGCCCACGAACCCTGGTTTGTATGGGCTTCCAGCATGCTTGCTGATGGAGTTAAAACAGATGCTTATTGGGGAGCTTTGTACAAATCGGTGTTCTATGCAAATACTGTTCTCGATAATTTTGCAACGCGTACTCCTTTACCCGAAGAAAAGGAATTATATGAAAAAGTAAAAGGCGAAGCTTACGCACTAAGAGCTTATAGCTACTTTTACCTGGTAAACTGGTATGCGGATGTTTATGCTACGGCAAATTTGCAACTACCTGGTGTACCGATGCCTTTAACTGCAGTTGATGTAAATGTAAATACGACCAACAATGTGCGCCAACCCATTGGTGTAGTCTGGAAGCAAATTGTCAGTGATCTAAATGAGGCTTCAGTGTTGTTAGCTGGTAAATCGGCTACAAGCAGGTTCAGGTTTAGTGCTAATACTGTAGCATTATTTAAAGCAAGGGTCTCGCTTTTTATGGGTGATTATCAAGCTGCTATTGAATCTGCTACTGCTGTTATGGATGCCAGTCCGCTTACCGATTTGAATGGTATACAAGCCTATATTGATTCAAAAAATTCGCCTTCTCAAGCTTTTACCTATGATTTCGGTTTTATAGATACAGATTATAACAAGGAGATTTTGTTTTTTACAGGTGGTAAGGCAAACAACAATCTTTTCTATTACAATGCTGCTGCATTTAAACCTACCGAAGAGTTATTAAATCTGACTAAACGTTATGGTCATTTAACAGATTACAGACAATATATTTTTGAATCCTGGGGTATCCCAAATACTATTGATGGGATTACTAAAGGACTTACGATGTATTGTATGTATGCAACTCAATCAAGAGATTCTTATTACATCGGAATGAAGGCCAGTGAAGCTTTTGTAACCCGTGCCGAGGCTTATGCCCGTACCAATCAGGGGGCTTTGGCTATTGCCGATTTGAACATGATCTTACAGAAGCGTATAAAAACGGCAAATTATGTGCCTTTGAAAATGGCAGACTTTGCTGACAATGATGCCATTTTGAAACGAGTTTTAGAAGAGCGTCGGGTAGAAACTGCTTTTGATGCAGGATTACGCTGGTTGGATTTGCGCCGTTTAGGTAAACCAGAAATTCAGCACAGTTATAAAAACGGGGTGATTTATACTTTGAAGAAGAATGATCCAAGGTATTTATTACAAATTCCTCCGTCTGAAATTAACAATAGTCCTGATATGCCAGTTAATCCCAGGTAATAGTTTATTCAAATATAAAGATTATGAAACTTAGAAAATTATACATCCTTGCATTGGGCTTGAGCACCACTTTTGCCGCATGTAAAAAAGAAGAAAGTCCGATTGCTTCTGATGATTTGAAAATACCGCAGATGTTTAGTCCGGCAGCAGATGCAGATCCAAAAGTGAAATCTATTTACAATGATTATGGTCTGTGGATCAGAATGGATTTTAAAGATGCGAAAGAAGTTTCCAATGGTATTCTTTTTACAGATGTAAATAACCGTTTTGGTGCTACAAAAATTGATGACAATAAGCGTCAGGAAGCTATCGTTTATACAGAATCATTAATGTCTAATGTACCGGCAAAATTTACCAAAGCACTTTTTCCTTTAGAGTTTTTCTATGTGAAAACCTATAATGGTTCATGGTGGGCCACGGATATGCAGGTAATTGGTCGCAGTAGGTTGTTAATTACCTGGCCTAATAAAATGCTTAATTCTTTACCTGTAACTGATCCTGCTACCCATTACTATAGAGATTCTGTGCTGACAAGAGCTGTTTGGTCTAGTTTGGGCACCATGATGACGCCAAGAATGGGAAGCCCGATTGAAGGTTTCGAACTGGCTGGGAAAGCCTACGACAATGGATTAGTGGCAGATAGGATTCAAAGTGACTACTTTAAGGATTATGATGTAGCTAAAAGAGATGCTGCTTTAGATGAGTTGGCTAAAAGTGGTGGATTTATTACAGGATCCGGTTCACGCTCATTTGAAGCTGATTTCCCACAATGGATTAGATTAATGGCTACAGAATCATATGCCAACATCAAGAAGCAATATCTTGACAATAGCCCACGCCGTGCTAAGAAATACGAAGTGCTGATCAAATTCTTCAACAGCTATGGCTGGGATATCCAGGCCACTGGTAACCAGTACAGGCAGAAATTGGATTTATATAAATAATTCCCTCTCTACCCGCGCAAGAAATTGTGCGGGTTTTCTCTTTAAAAACAACAAACACACATGAATAAATTACTATTGACCCTCCTTTGCGCTGTTCCGGCTTTCGCCAACGCACAGAGTGAACCATTTAAAGTAACAGGAAANATTGCCAAATCAGGCCCTAAAGCCAAAGTTTATTTAACTTANCGCGNTNCNGGATCAACTGTTAAAGATTCAGCTTTGGTAAAAAACGGAGTTTTCTCATTTCAGGGAACAGTTGCCGGGCCACTAGCTGCAAAGCTTAGCTTAGATCATACTGGTGCAGGTATCAGTCAGACCACAAAAAATCCTGACGTCCTGTCTATTTACCTGGATAAAGGAAACGTAGCTATTGCAGCGAAAGATTCTGTTAAAAATGCAATAATTTCGGGTTCTGCGATCAATGCGGAATATCAGAAATACCAAAAGGCTATTGCCGCTCCTGAAAAAATTATTACTGATTTAAATACAGCCTGGGCTGCAGCAAGCATGGAGCAAAAACAAAATGAAGATTTTGTAAAAGGTTTTCGTGATAAGCATAAGCCTGCAGCAGCAGAAAAAGCAAGGTTGCAACAGATCTTTATTGCTGAAAACCCTGATTCCTATTTTAGCTTAATGTCTTTAAAAGACATGTCTGAGTATGATATGGATATTCCTAAAGTAGAGCCTGCATTTAATAANCTTTCTGATCGTTTGAAAAAAAGTAAAGCGGGNGAGGAGTTTGTAAAATTAATGAATATCGCAAAATCAACTTNAATAGGTGCTGTTGCTCCTGATTTTACTCAGAACGACGTAAATGATAAACCGGTTAAGCTTTCTGATTTCCGCGGAAAATATGTGCTGATTGATTTCTGGGCATCATGGTGTGGTCCTTGTCGCGCAGAAAACCCAAATGTAGTAGCTGCTTACAACAAGTTCAAAGACAAAAACTTTACCGTATTAGGCGTTTCTTTGGATATGCCAGGTAAAAAAGACAACTGGTTAAATGCAATTAAAGCTGACGGCTTAACCTGGACTCAGGTGAGTGATTTAAAAGGATGGGCTAATGTAGCATCTCAAATGTATGGTGTTAAGGGCATTCCTCAAAACTATCTGATCGGTCCTGATGGAAAGATTATTGCTTCTAATTTAAGAGCAGAAGGTTTACATAAAAAGCTAGAGGAGTTATTGAAATAATATCTCGCAATGATAACAAGAAAACCCTTTTCCGATAAAATCAGAAGAGGGTTTTCTTTTGTAAAAGTCATAATATGATCCGTTTCTCCCTCCCTTAAGGTAATAATTTCTTAATCCGTATCTTTGCGTCCGAATTACACTATGGGGTCTAATTATGAATTTGTATCAGATTATGAGTTGTTGACCTTGCTTAAGGCAGGAGACAGACTGGCGTATACTGAAATTTATAATAGATATAAAATTGTATTACACACCCATGCTTATAAATGGATGCGCGATCGCGAAGAAGCAAAGGACATTATCCATGAGCTTTTTGCTTTCTTATGGGATAAACGCGAAAGTATTGAATTCAACACTAGCCTTTCCGGCTATCTGTACATCTCTTTAAGAAACCGAATCTTCAATAGAATTTCAAAAAAGAAGTTCGAGTCTCAGTATATAGATTCCCTTCAGGAATTTATTAATAAGGGACATTGCGTGACCGATCATCGTATTCGCGAAAAGCAGCTTGGAGAGCTTGTAGAAAAGGAAATAACCGCTCTCCCTAATAAAATGCGTGAAGTGTTTGAGTTGAGTCGTAAATCTAATTTAAGTCATAAGCAGATCGCTGCGCAGTTGGATTTATCAGAGCAAACTGTTCGAAAACACATCCAACATGCACTGCGGATTTTGAAGTCTAAATTCGGGTTAATATTATTTTCTTTTTTTTTTACCCTATAGGCATTTTTCATTTGTCTTCCATTTATAAGCCTAAACTAAAACGCTCGGAGAAATGGAAAAACGACCAGACGCAAAAGACCTATTAGCTAATTACCTCGCAGGAAAATGTACTGAAGAGGAGGCCGCGCTTTTAGAAAGCTGGCACCTGGACTACGAATTAGACGATAAAGATTCTATAAACCCGGAAGATCAGTCAAAAGATCTGGATGAGGTGTGGAATGCATTGGAGCAACGTGAACTGGTAAGTAAAAGAATTGTGATGTGGCCTAAAATGGCTGTCGCCGCTGCTGTCCTCCTTGTTACAGGTATGGCTTTGTTTTTCTATTTACAACAATCAAAACCCGTTGAACAAGTAACGAATGCGGTTTCCGATATACCTCCCGGTAAAAACGACGCCGTGTTAACTTTGTCAAATGGTCAGAAAATAGTTCTTAATGAAACCAGTGAAGGAGAAATTGCCAATCAATCGGGAATCTCTATTACAAAAGATAAAGACGGAACAATTGTTTATCATAGCAATGGCGCAGCCGGAGTAAAATTGAATTCGGGTGAATTGTTGTATAATACCATTACTACCCCAAGAGGAGGTAAGTACCAGTTGAATTTACCTGACGGCAGTAAAGTTTGGTTGAATGCAGGATCATCTTTAAAATATCCTGTTGTATTTGCTGAGAATGAACGCAGGGTAGAATTGAGTGGTGAAGCATATTTCGAAGTCTCAAAAGATAAAAAACGACCTTTTTATGTAAATACCGATCGTCAGGGGTTAAAAGTGCTGGGTACGCATTTTAACATCAATGCTTTTAGAGATGAACCTGAAACCCGGACTACTTTATTAGAGGGCAGTGTGAAAATTACACCTGAGTATAAGACCGTTACAAATTCATCGTTAAGGGATGTGGTATTAATTCCTGGACAACAGTCCCTTGTGGGTAGAACCATTACAGTTTCCAAGGCGAATATTGAAGAAGCTATTAGCTGGAAAAATGGGATGTTCCANTTTAATGATACAGAATTAAGCAGTGTTATGCGTCAGGCCTCCAGATGGTATGATGTGGANGTAGTTTATAAAGGTNGTGTTCCNGCTGTNAAGTTCAGTGGGGANGTGTCGCGTAATGTAAATGCATCTGCGTTTTTAGATATGCTTAAATACCTGGATATAAAGTTCAGTATTGAAAATGTAGATGGCAGGAAAAGAATAGTTGTGTCCAGATAAGGCCATAGCCTAAAAATATAAATCAATTTAACTTAAACCAACAGAATGAAAAAACAATTACGACCAAAATAGGGGCAGCCGAGCGAGAACTGAAAAAAAACCGGGAAAGGTGTTGTCGCACTTCCCCCGGTATAGACTTGGATTGTCGTCCTTGTCAGCGTTCAGTTAATAATTATTCCTGATGAAATCAGGATAGAAACTTCTAACAAATCTTACTATTTATTAACCTTACCTTACAAATGTATGTATTTTATTAATACTTCACATGGTGTGGATGAGCCTCGGTTTGCACCAATTTTTAAACCATTAAAAGGCCTTTATAAGTGTGTCCCGCTTATAAAGCCGGAGACCAGGAGACAGATTATTATGCGGATTAATCTTATTGCTGTTTTTATGACAATGTGCCTGATGCAAGCTGTAGCAAGCGGCTTTGCTCAGTCGGTAACATTACATAAAAAGAATGCAGCGTTAAATGATGTGCTTAAAAGCATCAAACAACAAACAAATTACACTTTTCTTTACAATAGCGAATTGCTAAAGGATGCAAAAACTGTATCCGTCAATTTAGATAAAGCGACTATCGATGAAGCATTAAAAGCTTGTTTTGAAAATCAGGATCTTACTTTCAAGATCATTGAAAAAACAGTGTTGCTTAAAAAGAAAGAAGCCGGAATTCTTGATAAAGTACTGAGTTACTTTGCTACCAGGGATATTGGTGGAACGGTGTTGGACGAAGATGGTTTGCCACTTCCAGGTGCTACTGTACAGGTTAAAAATACCACCAAGGTAGTTTTAACCAATGGAAAAGGTGAATTTGAGCTGAAAGGCATAGATGAAAAAGCCATATTGGTGATTTCATTTATTGGTTATAAATCAAAAGAGATCTCTGCGAGTCAAGCTTCACC
>Ga0065714_10065014_pt1 | contig 13956 bp, 13 predicted proteins | sample MisRhiReplicate2_FD_59101 | JGI IMG/M metagenome (GOLD analysis project Ga0065714, IMG submission 59101) | Miscanthus rhizosphere microbial communities from Kellogg Biological Station, MSU, sample Rhizosphere Soil Replicate 2: eDNA_1 v2... | ecosystem: Host-associated > Plants > Roots >...
GTTTCGTTAAAAGCTTTATCTAAATCACCTTCCAAAAACTCGTCACCTTTTACCACTTCATCCACATACTTCATGCTTTCGATAACAAAACTTTGAAAGCTTGGATTATTTAACGCATCTAATCCTGAAATATTATCAAACTGTAATTTTTCTGCAATACTTTTATCCAAAGGAGCATCTTTCTCATTATATAATGAAAGGACGATTTTAGCATCTTTGAAATATGAATCTGATTGGTAGAACGTTTTTAAATAAACAGGAATAAAAGAAGCCATCCAACCGTTAAGGTGAATAACATCCGGAACCCAATTTAATTTCTTAATGGTTTCTATAACTCCTCTCGCAAAGAAAATTGCACGCTCGTCATTATCCGAAAAACCAACACCTTCATCATCAAAATAATATTGTTTTCTTTTGAAATATTCTTCGTTATCGATAAAATAAACCTGAAGTCTTTCTCCCGGAAGAGAAGCTACTTTAATAATAAGGGGCTGATCTAAATCGTTGATGATGATATTCATCCCAGAAAGACGGATTACCTCATGAAGCTGGAATTTTCTCTCACTTATCTGTCCAAATCGTGGCATAAAAACTCTTACATCATTGCCTTCTTGGTGCATTTTAAGTGCCATTTTGTTTACCACTGTTCCTAAGTTTGTATCTTCCTGATAAGGGTACATCTCTGTGGTAATGTACAGTATTTTCTGATTGGGCATATAATTTTTGTATAATTTAAATAATGCTATAAGTTGCAAAATTACAAAAAAACATCCAACATCAGTGTAATTAACATTTTTTTACGATAATCATAACAATCAAACTGCTAAATCGTAAAAATTAATACCAGATAATTTAGTATTTTTGAATTGCTATTAAAATAAATTATGGAAGTTCTAAAAAATAAAAAAACGCTTCAGGATTTTATTGAAAGACAGAGAGAAATGGGTAAAAAGATTGGCTTTGCCCCAACTATGGGTGCATTACATGATGGTCATCTCTCCCTTTATGAAACTGCACGTGCAGAAAATGATCTGGTCATTTCTTCAATATTTGTAAATCCGACTCAGTTTAACAACGCTGAAGATTTAAAAAAATACCCTAGAGACACCAACAGAGACATCAAGATTCTGGAAAAATCAGGTTTGGTAGATGCTGTCTATATTCCGGAAGTTCAGGATATTTATCCCGAAAAAGCAGAAAGTCAGCATTACGATTTTGATGGACTGGAAAATGAAATGGAAGGAAAATCACGACCCGGACATTTTGATGGTGTAGGAACTGTGGTTGAAGAACTTTTCACTCAGGTAAAGCCCGACAATGCCTATTTTGGTGAGAAAGACTTCCAACAATTAGCAATCATTAAAAAAATGGTTGATAAAAAACATCTTCCTATTAAAATAAAAGGAGTTGATATCTACAGAGCAGAAAACGGTCTGGCTCTAAGCTCAAGAAACCAGAGACTGACCGAAGACCGAAGAAAAGATTCAAAAATCATTTATGAAACATTGGTAAAAGTGAATGATTGGTTCAGAACCGTTTCTGTATCTGAAATAAAAGATAGAGTGAAAGATATTTTTGACGACCAAAAAGGTATGCAGCTTGAATATTTTTTGATCGCTGATGAAAATACTTTGAAAGAAACCGATTTCTTTTATACAGACAAAACTTACAGAGCATTTATTGTAGTGATGGTAGACGGAGTAAGATTAATTGACAATATGCATTTAGATTAATCAAATCAACAACAAAAATCAAAGGCTTCCTGAAGGAAGCCTTTGAACACCAAATCACAAAATATTAATATGAAAAAAATTTACTTTTCAGTAAACTTGTGACCCGGCTGGGATTCGAACCCAGGACCCATACATTAAAAGTGTATTGCTCTACCAGCTGAGCTACCGAGTCGGTCTTGATTTTAATTTGATAAATATAAAATAAATTTCAGACTTAACAAATATTTTTTTTGCAGTGCCTGCGACTGGACTCGAACCAGCACATCCTTAGGAAACCACCCCCTCAAGATGGCGTGTCTACCAATTTCACCACGCAGGCAAAAAATTATAAAAATATATAATATTTTTGCTAGTGACCCGGCTGGGATTCGAACCCAGGACCCATACATTAAAAGTGTATTGCTCTACCAGCTGAGCTACCGAGTCGGTCACTTATTATCAAGTTTTCATCGTAAGTAATGTCCCTTGTTTTTAGTGGTGCAAAGATAGGACTTTTTTCATTATCTCAAAACTTTTTCGCAAATTTGTTCAAAATAAATTCATGATAATTTCACTGGTTGGATACATGGGAAGTGGCAAATCTCACATTTCCAAAATTTTAAGCGAAAAAATTAATTTTAAATTAATTGACCTTGATAAAGAAATTTCCAGGCGAAACAAACTGACGATCCCGGAAATCTTCGATAAAAAGGGTGAAATCTACTTTCGTAAGCTGGAAAGAGAAACTTTGGAAGAAATTTTAGCCACAGAAGAAAACATTGTTTTCAGTTTGGGTGGAGGTACGCCTGTATATTATAATAATATGGAAATCATCAACCATAATTCAAAAAGTGTATTTCTCAGAACGTCTATCAATACTTTAATAGAAAGAATTTCAAAACAAAAAGAAAAAAGACCTTTGATTGCTAACATTTCAGATGAAAACCTCCCCGAGTTTATCGCCAAACATTTATTTGAAAGAAATGAATTCTATAGCAAAGCACAATTTCAGATCAGTACAGATTCTAAAGAACCTGAAGAGATCATGAATGAAATTATTGAAAAGCTATATTTATGACTCTTTTTCTTCTTCCTTCTCCAATGAATCATTCTCTCCAAAAAAATCATCCCAATCTGTAAAGTCAGCATCTACATCGTTTTCTACATAACCGTCGATCTCTCTTCTGTCTTTTTTGGTGGGTCTTCCCTCGCCTCTGTCTCGGTAATAGCTCTGAGACATTTTGCGGAGTTTTAATAATTCATATTGTTCTTTGTCTGTAACATCTTTAATGTGTAGCGAAACCAATTTTGCTCCAATTCTGCTTTTAGGGATTTGTATGACTTTAATTTTATAGTCAATCTGATTTTTACGGATCTTGATTACATCTCCTTCTTTTACCTCTTTAGACGACTTTACAACCGACTCTCCTATTGATACTCTGTTCTTTTTGATCTCGTCGGTAGCAATACTTCTTGTTTTGTAAAAACGAATACTCCATAAAAATTTATCTATTCTCATAATTTTTTATACTTTTGCCGTTATATTATTTGTAAAGTAATTAAAGTTTTTGAAATGAAAAAAATATTTTTGTATATCCTTGCTGGATCTTTGTGTTTTTCAGCTTGTAAGAAAGATGATGAAGTGGAAACATTTATTGAGCCGGATAACATTGAAGTGAGAAACACTCTTGATGAACAGGCTATCCAAAAATTTATGGATAACAACTACTTAGACACACAGGGAAACATCAAGGCGTTTAGCAGTACAGATACTACCGATGATAGCTATAAGAAGTTATCTGAACTAAATCCTGTAAAACTTCCTTCCGGAGTTATTTATATTAAAAGAGATGGAGCTCAACCAACTCCTGGAAAAACTATAGACACCAACTCAACATCAAGCACAGCAAGCCTTATCAAAACCATGATGAGAGCTACTTACTATCGTGCTACAGATACAGATGGAAATGTAAATCTTACCTCTGGCGGAAATCTTTTAAACACCATTGATCTGGAAGCTTCTCCTGCAACTGATCCTAAATTCTATTATGTAAAAAAATCAGTCTTAGATGCAGCAACTACTGATGCAGCTAAACAAAGAAACTATTACGAAATCGAAGGACTTCAGGAAGGATTAAAATATTTCAACGGTTTTGAAAATTTACCTAATGAAACTTTACCTAATTTACAAGGTGTAATCATTGTTCCGTCAAAAGCAGCTTTTGCGAGAGATGCCAATTATTATAGTCTTCAAAATGCAACACTTATCTTCAACTTCCAGATTTATCATACTGAAGTAAGACCAGCAGGTCAACAATAACAAATAAAAAATCCGCTTCATAATAAAATTTGAAGCGGATTTTTTATTTTATTGAAATTTAATTATCTCACATTTCCCAAAATATCCGGGAAATATTTATCAGAAAGATGCTCAAACTCATCACCACGCATGAACATTGTAGCATCAACTTCTTCATAAGAATCTCTTCCTGCCGCTGCAATCAATTCATTACAGGTGTGTAATGTATTTTTGTGAAAATGGTACACTCTTTCAGCTTTATCCGTCACATCAAGACCTTTGATCAGCATCTTATCCTGTGTTGCAACGCCTGTCGGACAATTGTTGTTATTACATCTCAAAGCCTGAATACAACCTAAAGAAAACATAAACCCTCTCGCATTATTGCACATATCGGCTCCCATTGCAACTGCTCTCAAAATATCTAAACTTGTCAGAACTTTTCCGCTGGCAATCACTCTCAGCTTATTTCTGACATTATAATTCTTCAATGTTTTATTTACAAAAATCAAAGCTGGTTCCAGAGGCATTCCTACTCCATCAGAAAATTCGGGCGGTGCGGCTCCCGTTCCTCCTTCAGCTCCGTCAATGGTTATGAAATCAGGATAAATCTTCAGAACGTTCATCTGAACGCAGATATCTTCAAACTCTTTCGTATCACCAATACAAAGCTTAAAACCAACCGGTTTTCCTCCTGAAAGCTCTCTTAAGTGGTGTACAAATCTCAACAAACCTGCTGCATCAGAAAAAGATGAATGTGATGGCGGAGAAACAATCGTTAAACCTGGTTGTACGTGACGTATTTTTGCAATTTCCGGAGTATTTTTCACCCCAGGTAAAACTCCGCCGTGACCTGGTTTTGCACCCTGAGATAATTTAATCTCAACCATTTTTACGTTGGGAAGATTTGAATATTTTGTGAATAATTCCGGATTAAATTTTCCTTCATCATCTCTACATCCGAAATATCCGGTTCCGATTTGCCAACAAAGATCTCCTCCTTCCAAATGATGGGGAGAAATTCCACCTTCACCTGTATTATGATAGAAATTTCCTTTTTTTGCACCTTTGTTTAAAGAAATCTGAGCTCTGTCACTCAACGCACCAAAGCTCATTGCCGAAATATTAAATAACGAAGCATGATAAGGCTGCGAACATTGTTCGCCTCCTACCCAAACTCGCGGAAGTTCTTCCTTCGGAGATTTGGCATAAATAGAATGTTTGATCCCTTCATACTTTCTGTGATTAACCTCTAACTGGGTTCCGAAAGGCACAGTATCACTCAGGTTTTTTGAACGTCTGTACACTGCAGAACGCTGATTTCTTGGAAATGGTTTCCCGTCTGTTTCTCTTTCGATAAAATACTGCTGCATTTCAGGAGAAATATCTTCAAAAAAATATCTGAAATATCCTAAAACAGGGAAATTTCTGAGAATTGCGTGTTTGGTTTGATATGTATTATAAACCCCTAATGCATAAATTGCCGTTAAAAGGATCGGAATCCAATAATGTGCTCTGATCAGCAATGCAACGATCCACGTTACAATGACCAAAACAATTCCCCAAGATAAAAATTTATCTCTCATAAGAATGTAGATTTAAAAAAGTTAAAAATAAATTTAGTGGAAATAAAGCAAACAGACTATGCTTTTGCTAAAAAACTTTCGTAAGACGATTGCACAGAAACCGTGCCATCTGACAGTATTTTTTCTAAATTCAGAAATTCAATCTGATTGACAGAAGATTGATCAAAATCTTTTTGTACCCTCACGTAATTTTCTGTGAAGCCAAACATTTTTCCTTCTTTATTTTCGTGCTCCCAAAGTACGGGAAGTGTCTGCCCGAGCTGAGTCTGATAGAATGCCATTTTCTTTTTCTCAGAAAGAATTCTCAGCATTTTGTTGCGTCTTTTTCTCTCAGGAATCGGTACTGCTCCATCCATTTCGGCAGCTTCCGTATTTTCTCTTTCAGAATAGGTAAAAACGTGCAGATAACTGATAGGAAGCTCGTTCAGGAAATTATAGGTTTCCATGAACAATTCTTCGGTTTCTCCCGGAAATCCAACGATGACATCAACGCCAATCGCTGCATGAGGCATCACTTCACGGATTTTATTGACTCTGTCTCTATATAATTTGGTTAAATAACGACGTTTCATTTTTTTCAACAAATCATCGCTCCCCGATTGCAAAGGAATATGAAAATGCGGAACAAAACACTTACTTTTAGAAACCAGTTCAATACTTTCATCCTTCAAAAGATTCGGTTCAATTGAAGAAATACGGATTCTTTCGATGCCCTCAACCTGATCGAGCTCTGAGATAAGATCTAAAAAGGTATGTTCGTGTCTTTTGTTTCCAAATTCACCTTTTCCGTAATCACCGATGTTTACACCGGTAAGAACGATCTCTTTAATGTCTCTCTGAGCAATTTCTTTAGCATTTTTTAAAACATTTTCGATAGTATCTGAACGCGAAATCCCTCTTGCTAAAGGAATCGTACAGTAAGTACATTTGTAATCGCAACCATCCTGAACTTTCAGAAAAGCCCTGGTTCTGTCACCAATAGAATAGCTTCCTATGAAAAAGTCAGTTTCTTCGATTTCGCAGGAGTGAACAATACCTTCATTTTCAGATTTTTCCAAATCATCAAGATAACTCAGAATATTGAATTTTTCTTTAGCTCCAAGAACCAAATCAACACCATTAATTTGTGAAATTTCTTCAGGTTTCAACTGTGCATAACATCCGACAATCACCACCAAACCTTCAGGATTTGCTTTCATGGCTCTTTTTACGTGAAGTTTACATTCGCGGTCTGCATTTTCTGTTACCGAACAGGTATTGATGACATAAACATCTGCTTTATCATCAAAACTCACCTTATCATAACCTGCATCTGTTAATTGACGGGCAATAGTAGATGTTTCTGCAAAATTTAATTTGCAGCCAAGGGTATGAAATGCGGCAGTTCTGTGAAAATGAGACATTTATTATTACTGAATTTTAATGGGTGCAAAGATAATAATTTAAATATGAATACTAAATTGATTCGGTCTATAGTTTGTAATCGTCTCGCAGTTCCTGACTTTTCGCAAAGCAAACGGAAGAAGAATTCTGAATTTCAACCTCATCATTCTTCTGTAAATCTTCAATACACTGCTCTCTGATATTCCAGATTTCATCTAAATTATAAGGAATCTTTTCTTCAACAATCCATTGCTTTAAAAAATCTTTGTGAAATAAAATTTTCTCTGCGAAAATTTGATCATACTCTATTTCCTTTTCAATTAAAATCTTGTTCCGGAATTGTCTGTAATCCGAATCAGGTTTAGTAAAATCAAAATATTCATTTTTAATTTTGAGATAATTGTGTGCTTCGGGAATATAACTTAAATGATATTTTCCCAACGTTTTCTTGATTTTAAAAGTATAATCAGTATTCATTTTAAAAATACCGAGAATCAACTTTACTTCAGGATGATTATTTTCAAGTGCCAATTTTCTTAAAACTGCGTGTTTTGTACTGCAGGTTCCGGCTAATTCATCGAAAACACATTTGATATTACTTTTGTTTAAATTTCGTTTATAAGGTAATTCGGAAATGTATTTACAAGCTGAGGAAAAATCAGTAATCTTTTGACTTAGAAACTGATCAGAAATAATTCCTTTATGTTGAAGAATTGAGAAGTTTTTCATTCTTTTAACTTTAATTGTATTAAAAACCCGATTATTAACCCTACATTTCCCTGACCGAATTTAAATCCAAGTTAACAAATTCCCCGTATATAAAGATAAAAGAAGTAATTTATGGTGTGCAAAATCAGTGATTTTATGAAAGATTTAAATTCTCTGAAAATTGATCAGCTGGAAAAGTGGTTTATTGACGAAAGCATAATCTGGATTCCACCCTCAAAAGAAATTTCAGGCAAAAACAGAATTTTAGCTTTATTCAGGGCTATTTTCAGGCGTTACGAAAAAATTGAATGGCATGTTTCGGAGATTTTTCACTTAGGGAATGAGAAATATTTTTATCAGACAACATCAATCGGAAATATGTCGGGATCGGGTGAATATGAAAATAACATCTGTACGATCGTTCAGTTTTCAGAACACGGTAAAATCATCTACCTTTCTGATTATTTTAAAGATACTAAAATTTTCAACTAAAAAGACCACCTTTCTCAAGATGGTCTTTTTCTGTATTTATAACTTCTTATTCTCTATTTTTAACCATTACCCAACCTGTATATTTGAATAATGTGTTCTTTTGGTCATTCTCATTCCATGTTACAGAGTACCAATAATTTCCGGTAGGAACTTTTTTGTTTCCTGTAGTTCCGTCCCATTTATAATTATTGAATTTATCTGCCTGGAAAATTTTATTTCCGTAACGGTCAAAGATATTGAATACCAAATTCTGTTTATTGGCTAATGCAGAATAATCAATGACATCATTTACTCCGTCTCCGTTTGGTGTGATTACGTTAATTAAATTAGGCACCACAATATCTACCTTAATCGGTTCACAATCATAAGCGTCTTTCACATAGATCACATGATCACCTCTTGTGATGTTTGTAAAGACATTAGAATCCTGCCAGTTGACATTATCCATAGAATATTTATACGGTGCTTTACCCCCGTTAACATTAACAGTGACTGTAGTATTCGAAATATCAATACTTGAAACAACCGGCTGCTCAGAAGCATATACTTTTACCGTCTGATAAGAAATACATTCGCCAGTTTTTAACTTCACCCAATAATTACCAACTCCGACATCAGAAATTGTTTGTGTAGTTGCACCCGTACTCCATTCATATCCGTCAAATCCTGCACCCGCATCAAGAACGGTCTTATCTTCGATACAGATGATTTTATCTTTTAAAACAGAAGAATAAACAGGAGGAATTACCTGCAAAGTGATTTTTGCAATAGCATAACATCCGTTTTCATTAAAAACCTTTACATAAACCACTCCATTTGGAGAAACGTATGCTGCAGCCATTGTAGATGGTATTTCATTAGTTCCGCTGATTGCATCCTGTACTGATTTATAATATTTTTTTGTAGTCCCTGTTTGCAATGTAACATTTGCAGTAGTAAGATCAAAAGATGCAGTTACCAAATTTTCCTGCAATGCGCAAAAACGCAAAACAGCATCATTTACAACCACTTCAGGATAAAAACTCAAGGTAATCGCCGCCGAATCTGAGCAACCTTCAGATGTGGTCACAAGAGCATAAACCACTCCCGGTGCAGAAACATACTGTGTAGGATTGGTAATTTGTGCAGTTCCGGCATTCAGGTTTGCCATCGTCGGATAATATTTTATGGTAATATTAGAACCAGTAAAAACATTAGCTGAATTTAAATTGAAAGTTGCCGTACCTGCTTTATTATTATTACAGGCAAATATAGTTTTGTCAAGAGCCGTAATATTTCCCTGTTTAAATTTGAACGGACCAATCTGACGGCAAAAGTTGATCGGATTATTTGGATTGGCAGGATCCTGATAATGAATACTGTAATAATAAATTGTTGTTGTGTTTACAGTAATCGGAGCTGTAATAGGACTTGTTCCGGCAAGTGCATCATTCTGAGTGGTATGATAAGAAACAATAAAATTAGGGTTTCCATTCAAAATTCCTGCTGTAAGCGTACTGAAATCAAAAACTGCAGGACTTACACAAATCAAAACTTCTCTCGGATCTGCAGGATTTGCTGCAGGTAATCCCGGCGGAGTAAACGGATTAGGTTGCAAGGCAGGATCAGTAAACGGAGAAGCCAATGTTGCGGTTCCGCCCCAAGTCAGAGAAAACGGTGCCGTAACTGAGCTTCCTGCACCAACCCAGTTATCAATGTATAAATAATAGGTTTGACCTGCCAAAACATCCATATACTGACAATATGGTATAGCAGATCCTCCCGGAGCATTAGTTATTGTACTGGTCATATTTAGACCGGTAGATGCCCCGACTCCAATGACCGTTGCTGCATTACAGCGTATTGGTGAACCTAAAGTTCCACAAGTTACATTAGGACCATACACTGCCCAGTCATAATCTGCATCAGGATCGTTGGGAACCAAATTAAAAGTTAGAGTTCCGCTTGTAGCAATAGTCAGTTTGTACCAAATAGAATTATGCTCTCCGGAGATCAGACAACCTCCTAAAGATTCGTTTACAGAACCAATTCCTGTAGGATTGTACGTAATACTTGAATTTCCACAAACCGACAATGCAGTAGAGCAGTCTGCCTGAGAAAAGAAAGTTTGAGAGATCAGGAAAATAAGCAGGAGTAAAGTTTTTTTCATATCAGATTGGTTATTAAGGTTTAAACTTTATCAAATATAATGAAATTTAATTATAATCACCAAATAATGACAAAAACAAAATATTTAACACAAAAAATATTATTTATTTAAATATTCTATATTAAATATTCAAAAATTACTTAATACTCGTCATATTCCCACAAAGATTTTCAAGGTGGAAAATTTTATGAAAAGGACTTTTGACTTCCTTCAAATGTTCCTTATCCTGGATAAAAGTGTAACGCGATGCCAGAGAATTCATATCAGAAACAATAACCAGCCAACATTCATCAACAGATCTGTCATAGTAAGGAAATTTCTCATTTTTTTTTTCTATCAATTCTAAAATTTTCTCAGAGCAAAGCTCATCAAAGAGATTCATGTTGTATTCGTGAGTGATAAAAACATTTCTGCGATGAGAAGATTTTCTAATGCTTTTCACGCATCCGAATGCTTTATTTTTTTTAATGCTTTTATAGATATTTAGAATAATTTCCTGTTGCTGTTCGGGAGTATCAAATTTTAAGTGGGTGTGAAAAGACAAAAAATAAACACCACGATATTTCGTGGTGTCTTCATGTTCTAACAATATTTCTGCCTGACGGAAAATTTTATTCAAATTACTCTCAACCTTTTTCATTTCAAGATGATTGATCACTTCGGTCAATTCTATTCCAATTTTTTTGTCGTTGAATTTTGCGATGAAGTCGGGGCTTTCGCAGGTGAGATTCTCAAAGGTTACTTCAGGAAAATGGTGCATGAAAGAATTCAGCAATAAAATTTCAGCTTTTTTCTTGTATTTTTCTCTGTCGTGGAGAGGTGATGCATCGATTGTACGATGATATTTCTCCATTGGCTTTTTCTTCAAATGTCGGTTGAGGTAATATAAACTTAGATTTTTAATCAAATCTTCCTCTGAGAATAATTTTTTCATGAAGTGATTTTTAATTATTAAAGAATACTCTGAAACCCCCGTTTCAATATTGAAGTTTTTGATTATCAAAAATTTACATTTAAAGGTAGTTAAAAAAACTATTCGATAGATTGTTTTAAAAATAATTTATCATATAATTAATGTAAAGTTTATTTTCTTAATTAATACCTTTACCCTTTTAAACACAAAACTGAATCTTTTATGGATTTTAAAAATTTTAAAATACCTTACAGCGTTAACGAAAAATACACTAAAAAAGTAGCCTATTTTTCTATGGAATTTGCCATAGAGCAGGTGCTTAAAATATATTCCGGTGGCCTGGGATTTTTGGCGGGTTCACATATGAGAAGCGCTTACAATCTGAAGCAGGATTTAATAGGAATCGGAATTCTCTGGAAATTCGGTTATTACGATCAGGCGAGAAACCACGATCAGACCTTACAGCCAACGTGGACAAGAAAAATGTACAGTTTTCTTGAAGATACGGGAATAAAATTCCAGATCGAAATTCACAGTGCGCCGGTTTGGGTAAAAGTATGGTATCTTGATCCTGAAATTTTCCATACCGCACCGATGTTTTTCCTTTCTACAGATGTTCCGGAAAATGATCATGTCTCAAAAACAATCTGCCACAAATTATATGATGCCAATGAATCTACAAAACTGGCGCAATATATTTTATTAGGAAAAGGTGGCGCAAAACTTCTTGACGAGATGAATATCGAAAGAGAAGTTTATCACCTTAATGAAGCACACGGGCTTCCTGCAGCATTTTATTTATTGAAAAAATTTAACGGAAATCTTCAGAAAGTAAAAGAAAAGCTAGTTTTCACAACCCATACTCCGGAAGAAGCCGGAAACGAAAAACATAACCTGAGATTGTGTTACGATATGTCTTATTTTTCGGGCTTAAGCATGGAAGAAGCCAAAAAGCTGGAAGGTTCGGACGGAGAATTGTTTAATCATTCTCTCTGTGCATTGAAAATGGCAAGAATTGCAAACGCAGTTTCTCAACTTCACGGTGTTGTTTCGAGAGCAATGTGGAGCAAATATCCCGGAATTTGTGAAATCAAATCAATTACCAATGCTCAGGAATTCAAATATTGGGGTGATAAAGAACTTTATATTGCCAAAGACGAAAATAACGATACTATTTTTGATTACCGCAAAAAACTTTTAAAGAAAAGATTGTTTAAAATCGTTGCAGACCAAACCGGAAATTTATTTGATCCGAATATTTTCACTATTGTCTGGGCGAGAAGATTTGTAGGATATAAACGTGCAGATTTATTACTGCATGACAAAGACCGTTTTTACAAACTTTTAAACAATCCGAAATATCCTGTACAAATTATTTGGGCCGGAAAGCCTTATCCTATGGATTATTCGTCGATCTCAACCTTTAATACTCTAGTTGAGGAAAGTAAAAATCATAAAAACATGGCGGTTCTCACGGGGTATGAATTGTCTTTAAGCAAATCTTTAAAGCAAGGTTCAGATCTTTGGTTAAACAATCCGAGAGTTCCGAGAGAAGCTTCGGGAACATCAGGAATGTCTGCTGCGATGAACGGATCTGTCAATCTTTCAACCGATGACGGCTGGATTCCTGAGTTTGCAAAGCCTGGTGAAAATTCTTTCGTAGTACCGAAGTGTGATTACGAAAACATGAGCATCTACGAGCAGGATAATTATGATCTGAATACATTATACGAAATCCTTGAGAATGAAATTCTTCCATTATATTATGATCAACCTAAAAAATGGAGAAAAATACAGCAAAATGCAATGAATGATGTGAAAGATCAATTCAACAGCGACAGAATGGCTGATGAGTATTATGAGATACTTTACAATCAGAACAAGTAAAAAAAACAAAACCGTTCGTGACAATTCACGAACGGTTTTTATTTAAGATTAATCTTTTTTCTTCTTTTCCTTAGGTACTTTCAGACCTTTTTCACGGGCTTCAGATATTCCAATGGCAACTGCCTGTTTTTTATCTGCGACTTCTTCGCCGGAAGATGATTTAAGCTTTCCTTCTTTGAATTCTTCCATCACCTTCCCGACTTTTTCCTGAGCTTTTTCTGAATATTTTGCTTTGCTCATCATCTTGATTTTTTAAGATTTGGATATCGAAACTCCTATTTCGTAAACGTGTGCATGCTTGAGATACTTTGAACGTTCTCTTGACGTCACAGATTCAAATTGATCATTCTTCAGAACAACGATAGGATCTTCAGCATTTTCAATTTCAAAATTTGCTAAATATCTTTCATCAGGTGGTGATTGCTGCAGTTTTGCTTTGATCTTCTGCAATTCGTCTGCATACTGTTTAAAACCGGGATCAGAAGAATGAATAAATTTATACTCATCACCAGCATCTACAAAATAATGTAACTTTTTTTCAACCAGTCCTGCTTCGGTTGTAATTTGGGGATTATCATTTCCGTCTTTAAAACCTACTTCCACCACAGTTCCGCCCTCTCTGCCTGCATAGTCTTCTGCGTCCTTAAAGGCAGAAAATCCTGTATATATTGTTTGGTTTTCGAGCTGGTACTTGTTAAGTTTCTTGTTGTTTGCCTGCGTTTTCATAATTATCATTTTAATGTAAGAGAATGGCTTCAATTTTTTTGCCAAACCTTTATATTCTGTAATAATCTTATCAAAAACAACATTTATTCACGAGTAATTTC
>Ga0065714_10002617_pt1 | contig 13944 bp, 33 predicted proteins | sample MisRhiReplicate2_FD_59101 | JGI IMG/M metagenome (GOLD analysis project Ga0065714, IMG submission 59101) | Miscanthus rhizosphere microbial communities from Kellogg Biological Station, MSU, sample Rhizosphere Soil Replicate 2: eDNA_1 v2... | ecosystem: Host-associated > Plants > Roots >...
CAACTGGAGTATTTCTCATGTCTTTCCGTCAACAAAACAATGGCTCGAATGGTGGCAACGGCAATGGCCGCGAATGGACGCCGAGCGAAGCGTTCGTGAACGTGTATCTGGATACCAAGGATGAGAACGGTGTGGTCATCAAGACCCACAAGCTGGGTGGCATCCCGCTCAAGATGAGCAAGGCCTGGGAAGGTGCGGTCATCAAGCGCCTGACCGAAGGTGGTGAAGAGGCCCTGACGAAGATGCTGGGCACCGTCCGCCTGGACTTCCAGCGCACCGACAAGACCGTCGATCCGAAAGATCTGCCGTTCTGATCCGGCCATACCCTCTCAATCCCTTCGGGGGTTGGGGGGGTTGTTTTTCAAACCAACAGGAGAGAGCAATGGAATTCACATTTGCACGCCGAGGTGGCTACGAGTGCTCTAGCAAAGGCGATCGCAGGTTCAGCGCGTTCTACGCGGTGATGCCAGATGGTCGAACCATCGAGGAGCACTACCAGTGCGATGTCAAAGGCTATGACGTAGGTGGCCAGCAATGGCGTCTCGGCAAGGGCAAGCCTCCGCTGGATCCGACCAGGGACATGTGGGCTGAATACCTGGCGCTCTGGAGAGCATGGGCCAAGATCAATTCGGAACTCATCGAAGAGCTTCGTGGACGGGCAGCTGCCCACAACTGCATCCTGAGCGATTGCTTTGCCTCGACACCCGTCAACCAGGCACGAGCGCTCGCTCAGATCCTCAACGAAACCAAGGAGGTTGGATCAATGGATGAATTCAAACTGATCGTGGCAGGTGGTCGCAGCTTTGTGAACGCAGACCTGATGTGGGAGACCGTGATCGCATTGGCCAATGGCCCGTATGCATTGAAGGACGTCAGCATCGTCAGTGGCATGGCACCAGGTGCAGATCGCATGGCAGCGGAGTTCGCAAAGATGAACCATGTGGTGCTGTACCCAATGCCAGCCAATTGGAAGCACTACGGTAGATCCGCAGGCATGAGGCGCAATGCGGATATGGCTGCATTCGCAGACGGTGCCTTGGTCTTTTGGAATGGAACTTCCAAAGGGTCACGCAACATGATCGAAACCATGAGGAAGCTGGGCAAGCCAGTTCATGTGGTCATGTACGACGAGCCAACGCTTGAAGCGCACAGAGGCTTCCACCAGGCCAATGGCCGATTCGTGAAGGGGCTGTGATGAAGAAGATGAAGCCAACCAGCACTCAGCCCTGCACCCATTGCAAGGACAGGGCAACGTGGCGCAGCAGTGGGTTCTCCCTCAACAAGTGGGAGTACGCCTGTGAGAGCCACAAGGAAATCATCAGGCTCAAGGAAGCAGCTGCGAACCAGCGGCGTGACGACCACATGTCAGAGGCCGACTACCAGACATGGGGTCGGTTATAGAACTTCAGCCGGCTCCTGCCGGTTGGAGTGCTCCCCTTTCAACCCTTAGGAGATCTCATGGATACCAACCACAACGTCATTGCACAAGAGTTGATCGAGCAGAACTTCAATCGGAAGCACATCGATGTGAAGTTGAAGGAGGCTATTGAAGCCAATCCCATCACCATGGGGCAGATCGAGAAGGGCGTGGCCCTGGTCACCGAGTTGTTCAAGGGCAAGTACTACGCCTCGAAGAACATCCGCTTCGAGCAGATGATGGAGATGGATGTGCCAGCCATGGTCATGGACATCTTCATCGGGGTTTGCTACTGCCAGATCCCTGAACTGTTCACCAGTGTCACAGCACAGATGTCCGCAAGGCTTCAGTTCAGTGACCGAGTGGATGCCATTGCCACAGTGGCCGAGATGATGGCCGTACTGTGTGAGACAGACGCCTTCCACATCGACAAGGAGACACCTCAGTCCAGCTTGATGGTGGTGAGTGCCATTGAACTGCCTGATGAGCTACTTGAGTGGGTCAATCACAGCCAGTACTTGCCACCCATGGTGTGCGAGCCGCTTGAGTTGACCCACAACTACAGCAGTGGGTATCTCACCCACAACGACAGCTTGGTCTGTGGCAAAGGTAGTCCTCATCATGATGGCGACCTGTGCCTGGATGTGCTCAACACCATGAACAGGGTGAAGCTCAAGCTGAATCTGGACTTCCTCTGCAAGGTGGAAGAACAGCCGACCTTCGAGATCGAGAACCAAGACCAGAAGGATGGCTGGTCCAAGTTCAAGGAGGACAGCTACTACATGTACTCCCTCATGGCCAAGCAAGGCAATCGCTTTCATCTCACCCACAAGGTGGACAAGCGTGGCCGTGTCTACGCCTGTGGGTACCACATCAACACCGGTGGAGCACCGTTCAAGAAGGCCATGGTCGAGTTCGCCAACGAGGAACTGGTCACTGGTGTGCCATGAAGAGGTACATCGCTTTCTACAACGAAGGGATCGACAGGGAGTCCGACAAGTACATCGACTCGGACTACATCCCTGTCGGTGCCATCGTCCGCTACCAGACCAACGACGCCACCACGGGGGTGTTCTGGTACGTGATAACGGCAGTACCTGGACACAACGGGGAAGTCTATGGCCATGTAGCCATGGGCATCAACGAAGCTGACGTCCCACCCTGGGTGCGTGGCTACCTACTCATTCTTTAAGGAGGCCTATGGCCATCAGTATCGACAACTTGGCGCACCGCCATGGCCTCTTTGAAACCATGATGAAGAAGCTGCTCCCCAGGGCACAGGTGCTCATGGATCAGAACATGAGGACTGACTACGTGTCGCTGTTGCTGCGGGCTGGACCCATGTCCATACGGCCACAGCTGCAGTACCCACTCACCGTGTTCCACCCCAACGGTGATGTTGAAGAGTACAGCGAGCTCCCCTACAGGTTCGACCTACATGACCACGGTCGATCCTTCATCTACACCAAGGCCAACGACTGCTGGTGGAGCGGTGATCTCACCCTCACACCGGCAGCAGATGTGCCACCCACCTACCGAGCCCTCAAGCTCATTCTTTAAGGAAACCAAAATGCAAACGTACACTGGATGGCAGTACCTGCTCATCGACGCAGCCAATCAGTTTGGCCTGGACAAGCTGCTCTTCGAGGAGCGCATCCAGTGGGCTACCGACAACCTGGACAAGCTGGAACTGCTGAGCGACAGCCGTGACGCATGGAAGGAACAGCCCTTGTACCTGGCCGCCGTGATGGCGATCCGCAAGGCACAGGCAGGCAAGCCCTCGGGCCACATGGTAGGCCTGGACGCATGCTGCTCTGGCATTCAGGTCATGAGCGCCATGACGGGTTGCATTGCTGGTGCTACCAACACTGGCATGGTCAACCCCAACGAGCGTGCAGATGCCTACAGCAAGCTGCACACCGTGATGATCAGCATCCTGGACAAGCAGGCTGGCATCATTGGCTCTGCCCTCAACATCAGCCGTGACGACGCCAAGAGCGCACTGATGAAGGGCTTCTATGGCTCGAAGAAGGTACCCAAGGACCTGTTCGGTGAGGACACCCCTGAGATCAATGCCTTCTACGCAGCTGCTGTGGAGATCGCACCAGGTCCCTGGGAACTGTTGCAGGATCTGCTGGGCTCATGGAATCCATGGGCACTGGTGCACGCATGGAAGATGCCCGATGGCTATGACGCTCGCGTCAAGGTCCTTCAGAAGCGTGAGGCACGCATCGAGGTCGACGAACTCAACCATGCCAGCTTCACCTACGAGTTCTACGAGAACAAGGGCAGTGAGGAAGGCCTGAGCAATGCGGCCAACGTGACGCACAGCATGGATGCCTGGGTGCTGAGGAACATGCATCGTCGGTGCAACTTCGACTGGGTGTCCAGTGACCATGCTGAAGTCTGCATGGAGGCTGAACTGATCCAGCGTGAGGCAGGCTACACGCCAACTCCAGAGGAACAGGCAGAGTTCACCAATCCCAAGATCCAGTACTACATCGAGCAATTCAATCGCTCGACGCTGGCTGATCCGGTGATCCTCCCTTACCTCGACCAAGCCAACGTGAGTTGCCTTAGCACCGAGCACCTGGAGAAGCTGTCTGTCATCGCCAAGAGCATGCTGAAGCACAAGCCATTCGAACTGGTGACGGTGCACGATGAGTTCAAAGCTCATCCGAACAACCTGAACCACGTTCGCCAGCACTATGTGGACATCATGGCTGAGATTGCTGAGTCCTACGTGCTGGATGACCTGTTGAGTCAGGTCTACGGCAGCAAAGGCACGTTCCAGAAACTTTCAACCAACCTTGGAGCCCTCATCAGAGGGTCGAACTATGCCCTCTCTTGAGGAAGATTGCGCCTTCGAGGCGGAAGACATGGCCAAGCTGAGGAAGCTGGCTTCTGAGCTACATGGAGGAACGGACAGGGAACGTGACTACGGTCACCGCCTCTGGCTGATCCTTCAGAGGGCAGTGCCCGTAGAGGATAGGTACCGAGAGATCTGAGTATGGGCAACAACTCATCCAAGTGGGACCGTGAGGCCCACTATGCAGCCAAGACCACCAAGGAACTGGAGGCCTTGCGTGGTCGGTACATCGAGCACCTGAAGAAGCATGACCATGCCTTCGTGAGAGTGGAACTGGAGCACATCCGCATGCTGATCGGAGAGAGAGTGGGTAGAAAGCACTGAAACAGTGCGCCCTCCGGGCGCTTTTCTGATTGGGATCAGTGGATTCAGCCGATATGGCTGGGTTCACTGATCCCTTCATTTTTTTCAGAAGACCAACTGGAGAACCTCCATGAACCCCCGTCATTAGCGCAGGCCGTTTGAAGCGGCCCCGCTCACCCAAACCCAGACAGTCTTGGCCGCGCATGTAGTCGCATAGTGCCTAGAAGACTAATCAGTACGTCTGTGTGACGTGCAAGGACCCGCATCGATACCCCCAAGAGACGGTGAATAAGCAATAGATGTGATCTCCCCGGAGATGTACCTACGGCCCACGACTTAAGTACTAAGGATCGAAGCACGACCCGTTGCCCCATAACAGGGCCGCCCACGTAGAGCAGAGCCGGCGTTATGGCTCACCTCACCCGCACACCCACACAAGGTCCCGAAAGGGATGGAGCCCTGTGTGGGTGTTCGTTTTTCTCAGATGGCTTTGTTCATCTTCCTCCGGCAATCCATAGCTCCCTGCATGCCCAGTGGCCACTGGGCGGTAAGCGCTGAGATGGAGGGGGATGACCAAAGCCTTCTCAAACCAACCAGGAGTACCTCATGAAATTCGCCTACCTCGTCAGCAACACCGATGCCATCGGTATCACCCACATCGTCCCGGTGTTCCGTCGCATCCACCGTCATCCGGTGCGCTGATGCTCACCGCTGCACGGCTGCGTGAAGCAGCTACCCACATCGGGCCAACCTACCAGACCGGCGAGCGCTTCATGTGCTTCGCTGTGAGCAACACGCTGTTCAACGTCCCGACGCTGGAAGCACAAGAGATCTCGAAAGAGTTCTACCGACTGCTGCAGGCACATGGTGTCGGCACCAGTGGCAATTTATGGCACCGGGGTGAGATCTACGTCACCAAGGCACAGAGGCAGACCCAAAAGCTCCGCTTCGACTTCCTTCAACTCCTTGCCTGTTCACTGGAGAAACCATGACCACCCTCACCCCTGTCCAGGCCCTCACCGCAGCTCGAGAGCTGCTGTCGAACAAGGCCAAGTGGACCACCAGGCTGTACGCCAAGGGCGTGCACAAGGAGTCCATCGACCCCTGTAGCGAGGAAGCCGTGTGCTTCTGCAGCATCGGTGCCCTGATGCGAGTCAACAACTTCAGCAAGGACACCTACGAGCGTGGCATGGGAAAGCTCCTTGGAGAAGATGCTCTGCACGATGCAGTGGTCAAGATGCTCAAGGAAGAAGCACCAGACCCGGAGGACGAAATCAACGGTGTCGTTGGCTTCAACGACCACTACGGCCATGCCAAGGTCCTGAAGTTGTTCGACCTGGCCATCGAGCTCGCCAAGGAGGGCTGAAACCATGAAGCTCACACCTGAGATCCTGCGCCAGGCAGCGGATCGCATCTGCCCTGCCCTCGACACCAGCGGTGACTGGTTCATGTGCCACGCAGTCCGACATGTGGACTGGGATGCCCGGCAGGAGTTCGAAGAGCTCCTGACGTTCCACGGTGTGGGCACCGATGGCACGCTTGCCTACAAGGGCCAATACAGCCTGATTTCCAGGGACGACGCCTGGAACTGGAGGCCCCAGGCCCAGGCTCTTCGCTTCGACTTCCTCAACCTGCTTGCCCATTACCTGGAGGACTAGCCATGTACACCACAGAACAAGACGACTCTGGCCTCTGGCTGATCGTCGATCCCGACGAGATCGTCATCTGCACGGTCACCACCAGCCGGGGGGCTGAAGCCCTCCTCTCCCATCTCAACCGAGGCTGAAGCCATGCTCACCCCTGAACAAGAGGCGGAGTACTGGTCCCTCAAGGGGGAGCAGTCCGGACGCAAGAAGCATGAGGAATGGCTGGCAGAGGTGGACGCCAAGATCCTCAAGGAACGGCTGGAACGAGCAGCCAGGGATCACCACAGCGTGCCTCACCCGGACTGGAACCAGTAGTTCTTAGAACTTCTAGAAGTTCTTCCATAGAAGTCCCCGACTTCTCTTCCATAACCTAAGTTTCAAGAAATTGACCTTTTCGGCTGTAGACAGCCGAGGGTCTAACAAGGAATACCCATGTCCGACCTCAACAACGAGAACCTTGGCTGGGGCACCGAAGGTGTCCGCTTCAATGGCCCCTTCGGTACTGGGAAGTCCGAGCCCCTGACCGTGGGGAAGGTGGAATTCGGTCCTGCCAACCCAGCCGATTCCCTGCCCGACTTCACGACCCATAGCTGGGGCGAGATCGTCAACACCAAGCCTCTCTCCGAGTTCCAGCTGGACCAGATCGCCAAGACGTTCGGCCTGGAGCGCAGCGTCAGCGTAGCGACGAAGGCCGAAGAGTCGCCAGCGATCGTTCCTGCAGAAGCTCTCCCCATCCGTGATGGCTACGTCTACCGAGGTGAGTGGATCTGGTGGCGCAACAGCCAAGGACCCAAGCAGGTTCAGGCCGCCAACGGCAACGACAACTGGAGAAACATCCAGTTGTTCCCCGAGTACTACCAGTGGGCCAGGCCCACCTTCGTTGACGGCAAGTACGTCGACTGAAACCAAGAAAGAAACACATGGCAACCGCAACCCGCAAACAAAGGACCGTCACGGTCCTCAAGCCGACTGTCGTCAATCTCATTGACGGCATCACCCTCGACCTCTCCGTCCAAGAAGCCGCTGCCCTGATGGCAGTGCTTGGCATGGTTGGTGGTACCCCTACGACCACTCCCCGTGGTCTCACCGAAGGTGTCTTCGATGCCCTGAAGGCAGCAGGTGCTGTCTGGCCGAGCGAAGAAGCCGCCTCAATCCTCGGCTACTCCAGTGTCCTAACCAACGACAGGTCCATCTGGTTCGCAGAAGGATCCCTGGACCGGTTCAAGGCGATCGTCGAGAAGCTCAGCGAACAGCAGCAGGAGGCAGCATGACAGTCAAGTGCATCGACAAGGCCACCCAACAGGCCATCGTGATCGACTTCCAAGAAGGCCTTGGCACCATCAGTGGCATGGCTGAGTTCCTAGGTGTCTCCAGGCGCACGATCATCCGTGTTCTGGAAGATCACGATGTTGAACCAGGCATCAAGCGTCGTCCAGGCGCACGGAAGCCCAGGAAACCGATCGCCAACGAAGCTCAGACCACCATGGACTACGTAGTGGACGCACACACGTTGTACGACATCCACAACCGCGCCAACCTGCTTCAACCCAAGTTGAGTTTCATTCAACGTGTGTTCAAGCGCATTGCAACGGGGCTCAGTCTCCGTTAAACCCCATGGTTACCCAACTCAACGGTGTACAGCTGCCCATCCGGGCAGTTCGTATGCCGGTCTTTCCCACATACGACACACCGGAGGCTGCTCTAGCCTTCGCTGAGTCGCAACTACCGATCAAAGATAAGAACAGTCTCTGTTCTATTCTCTTTGCCTACCACAACACTCTGCTGAAGCTGGCAGAACGAAACTGAGACCAACATGTCCGAACTAAGAGCCATCCAAGTCAAGCCGGTGCAGGCACAGCGGCTGATCTCCTCAGCCATGCGAAGTCGCCTGGTTGCCGTCCTCCATGGCTCGCCTGGCATTGGCAAGTCGGACATCGGCCGTGCCATCGCACGCAAGTTCAACCTGAAGCTGATCGACTTCCGTCTCGCCCAGTGCGACCCCACGGACTTGCTTGGCTTCCCGACCATCGTGGGTGGACGCGCCGACTACCTACCGATGGTCACCTTCCCCATCGAGGGAGATCCGCTGCCCATCAACGAGGAAACCGGCCAGCCCTACGATGGCTGGCTTCTGTTCTTCGACGAGATCACCTCTGCCCTGCCAGCCATCCAGGCAGCGGCCTACAAGGTCGTCCTGGACCGGATGGTGGGCCAGCACCGTCTCCACGAGTGCGTGGCCATGATCGCTGCTGGCAACCTGGAGGGCGACAACGCCATCGTGCAACCCATGAGCACTGCCCTGCAGTCGCGCCTGGTGCACCTGGAGCTGATCTGCGATGTGGGTGAGTGGATCGACTGGGCTCAGAAGAAGGGTCTTGACCACAAGGTCACCGACTTCATCCAGTTCGCCCCGAAGCACCTGTACTCCTTCGATCCGGACCACACGGACAAGACGTACGCCTGCCCTCGCACCTGGGAATTCGCCAACCGTCACCTGGTGGACCTCACGGCTCAAGGCCCTGAAGCCCTCAAGGAAGATCTGCTGCCCCTGCTGGCAGGCACCCTGGGTGAAGGGATTGCGCTGGAGTTCAACGTATTCTTGGACATCTACAAGGATCTGCCAAAGATTGATGCCATTTTGGCTAATCCGACGCAGATCATGGTGCCAACGGCTCCTTCAGTGCTGTACGCCCTGACTGGAACCATCGCCCATCACACAACGTTGGACAATGTGGAAACCATGCTCCAGTATGTGTCCCGTTTGGCACCTGAATTCCAGGTTACCTGCCTCAAAGACGCTAAGAAGCGCAATGAACGGCTGGTCAAGCACCCCGCAGTCCAGAAATGGGCAGTCAACAACGGTAAAGCGTTCTTCTCCTGAAAGCCAACATGAACAAGACCCTCCGCAACCTGGCAGCGAGTGCTGCCCTGGCCGTGGCCAGCGTTCCAGCCCTCGGTGCTCGCACCAAGATCCTCGTCGGCGGCGAAGACGGCACCCGGTTCACCTGGCAGGACAAGCCCGTGGTGTTGCCCTTCACGGACAAGGCCAAGCTCCGTAAGGAGATGCTGGCCTGGAACGCCAAGGTCGACGCCAAGAAGGCCGACAAGCGCAAGCAGCGGCGCGTGGACAAGATCGTTGATCACGCTGTTGCGCGTGGGCGGAACGACTACCGCTACGACCGCAACGCCTGATGTTCGCCGAACTCATGGGCCAGCTCGAGAAGCTCGGTCGGATCACCACCACGGTGACCGACGAGAGCATCACCCAAACCGTTACCAATCCAGCCGGTGAAGAGGTGCTTGTGGTCTGTGAGACGAAGACGCACCGCATCCTGGTCTGGCAGAAAGCCATCTCATGACGAACCTTCAACCATGCCCGTTCTGCGGGAACCAGCCGAACTTCGGAGGCGATGCTGCCGACTGGAAGGACGACAACCGCTACGTCCAGCTTTCCCTCGGCTGTTGCGTTCAGATGAACGAAACCATAGGTTGGCGCAAGGCCAGGGACATGACCCTGGAAGCACGAACAGCAGAGCTGAAGGCTCGCTTGATCGAGCGGTGGAACACCCGTGAGGAAGCACAGCCTGCCGCAGCCGAGCCTGTGACGGATGAGCACATCGACGCAGTTACCCACAAATGGATGGAGAACTGCTACGGCAACCCACTGGAATCTCACCGACGATTCGCTCGCACGATCCTCGCCCTTGCCGCTCCAGCGCAGGCAGCAGCGGTGCCCGAGTACGGCAGCGCTGAAAGCGAATGGCACGAGCGAGGCTACAAGCAAGGTCGCGCCGACGAAGCCACGCAACAACGGCTAGCAGCAGCGGTGCCCGAGGCAGTGGATGACCTGAAGGGCCTCCTGCGCTCAGCCATCCCAGCGCTGGAGGTGCTGAGCGGTGTATCTGGCTTGCAACCCTTCCTCCCCGGCCTGCCGGGACTGATCGAACGCAGCAAGGAGGCTGTGAAGTGAGGTACCGCATCACCTGGCGGGGTGACATGTGGCGTTTCACCCATGTCGCCCAGTACCGCTATCGCTGGTGGCCCTTCTGGTTCGACATCGACCTGGCAACCGATGTCGACCACGCCAAGGCTCTCATCGAGAAACACAAGAACCGACACCTCGAGGTATTCCCATGAACCCACCCACCAAACCAGGCCAACGATGCAAGGTCATCGGCTCCCGCATGGCCTTCAACGGTGAGGGCCAAGGCCCAAACCAAGGGAAGACCGTCATCACCATGTGGCGGCATATCGACCTGGCCGGCATGGAGCGTGAGGTGGTCTGGCACTGCCGGGCTACCAACGGACAGACGCTGCAGACCTACTACGGAGCTGGCCCAGAGGCCGACTTCCTGGAGTGCTGGCTCGAGGTCCAACCCGATGAACCTGAAGCACCCAAGGTCGATACGACCGAGAAGGAACTCGAGCAATGACCCCCGAACAGATCGAAGGCTTGATCTTCGAACACGCCAGCACTGGCCTCAACCACCAGGTCTGGTTCCAGCGTGGAGAGGTGGTGGCCATCATCAAGGCTCTGACCAAGACAGACATGTTCTGGGATGACTCCGATCCGGAGACCTGTCGCAGCAGCATCCACGAGGTCATCGACCACAAGTGGAACGACGGTCTCATGGGCATTGGTGATGAGATGGAGATCCAGCAGGCCATCCGGTTGCCGAACATCAAGGTTCGCGTGATCGTGGACCCCGAGGATAACTACGGCTTCGACTACGAGGAGATCAAGCCATGATCCGCCTGACCAAAGAAGAGATCGAGAACGCCTGCTTTGGCATCCACGTTGGCACCTACCAGTACGACACCAGGGTGTACGACGCGGTGATCGCAGCCAAGCTCATGGACGCCCTGGAGCTCAAGAACAGCATCCACGACCTATTGGAGGAGACCAAAGCCAAGATGGACAAGTGGACTCCCCAGGATTCCACCCCTCAGTTCAGTATTCCCCAACTGGACAGCATCTATGAGCAGGAAATCCACAAGATTTCCACCCTCCAGTTCAACAGCAAGGAGATGTGCAAGTTCTTCTATGGGAAGATGCGTGCACATCTCATGAAAGAAGGACAAAGTGGACCTCCCACCCAACATTCAGACGACTCAGTTCAGCTCGGTGACCTTCAAGCGCGTACTTGATGAGTTCAACAGGCTGTTGCCAAGTGCCAACAAGGTTGACGCCGGGAAGATGTACTCCTGTCTTGGCTTCGCCTACCTCAACACCGAGTTTGGCGACAGTGAAGGCGACTACGAGGGCATGCTGATGATGCAGACCGGGGTACGTAAGTATTTGGCCTACCTCGTTTTGCTACACCAAAAACACTCGAAAGGGTGACATCTTTCGTTAAAAAAGCCTATCCTTCGGTCTTCAGCAACCAAAAGGAGAACTTTATGTCTAAGACGTACCAGTCCAACGAGCTCACTGATGAGGCGTTGATGCGAGCTGCAGGTGCTGCAGTTGGCTTCACCTTCTCGAGTGGTCTAGCTCGGAACCAGTGCTCCTATCTGTGCGAGTGCGATGAGTCTCTCCTACTCATCAACGCTCAGAACGGCCACACTGTTTGGAATCCACTGAAGAACAGTGGGCAGGCTCTTGAGCTTGCGGTACTAGGCAAGGTCCGTGCGAACTTCCCAGAGCCTTCTGGGAAATGGTTCCACTCCACCACCGTAGACAAAGACGGTGGTCTCCACACGTTCCAGGCAATGGGTGAGGATGCCTTCTGTGCACTCCGTAAATCCATTGTCCTAGCAGTAGCGGGGTCGGCTTAAAGCAACCCCAACCTCTCCCCCACCAAGCCACCTTCAGGGTGGCTTTTTCTTTGGATCAAACATGTTCAACGCCAATCCATTCAAGAAGACCACCGCAGCTGATGAAGCCAAGCGGCTGGAGTTCGAATACGCCCGCCAGGCACTCGCTCACCAGGAAGCAGCAGAGCACCACGCGGCATTGGCCACCTTCTACAAGAGCGGCCTGCAACGCATGGCCCAACACAAAGGCAATTGAAATGGAACAAGAAATCGAAACCTTCAATGGCAAGCAGTCCATTGGCGACTTCTTCAAGGCCATCCTCAAACGGATGGGCGAAGAGGACACAGCCACCGCCGAGATGGACATGACCGTCGCTGGCATGGTGATCGGCCTCGAGATCAAGGTCACCAGCATCACGCCGGTGGAAGCATCCAATGGCTGACACCATCGTCATCACGATCGCCGGCGCTCGAGGTACTGGCAAGTCCGTCCTGGCCCTCCTGGTCGAGTCCGCTCTGCTGGGTGCAGGCCTGTCTGGTATTCGCATCGTCGATGAAGGCTCCAAGCCAGTGATCACCTCACCAGCTGATCGCATTGCCAGGCTGAAATCCATCAGCAATCGCAATGTGAAGGTCGTCATCCACACGATCAACGTTGCAGCGGAACGACCTGACCAGGTGTATTCCGAAGGTCCCGTCAGCGATGGCGGCATGGATCCACGAGGCGCGGAGGGCTAAATCATGGGCGATCGAACTAGCGTAACCCTCTACTTCCTAGCTTCCCAGAAGGAAAAGGTCGATGCGATCCTGGAGGATCTGGGTGAGGAGCCACAGACGCAAGACGTCACCGCTGAAGACGGCCAGAAGCTGTGCGCCTATTACTACGATGAAGTCAACTACGGGACATTGGAGTTCCTCCCTGAGCTACGTGCGGCCGGCATTGCTCACGAGAGCGCTTGGGATTCTGGTGGGGACTTCGATGAAGGTGACGAATACTGCCGCTTCACCAAAGAAGGCGGGTGCCTCATCAAAACGGTCATTGAGAGCGAGCGGAGCATTTCCATCGAGATCATGATGACGATGATCCACCAGCCCAATGCATTGGTGGACTACATCAAAGCCCGCAACGAAGAGCTCAACGTCCTTCCCTGGACCAACCAGGCAGAGTATGGCCCTACCTACCAGGCCATGCAGCTCATCAGCAGATAGCTGAACCCAAGGGGCCTCGCGGCCCTTTGTGATTTCCCTTTTTCAATTCACAGGAGACAGTATGTCTGTAGACATGGCTGCGGCTGAGTTCGCCCTCAGCAAAGCAAAGATCCAGCTGATGGACACGCCGGACACGGCGTTCTACACGACTATTGTCTTCAGCTTGAAGTTCAGTTGGGACATGACCATTCCCACAGCTGCCACCGATGGTGTGCACTTGTGGATCAATCCGGTGTTCTGGCTCAGCCTCACACCTGGTCTGCGTAAATCGGTCCTGGTGCATGAAGCCATGCACGTTGCCTACGACCACATGGGTCGGAAGCTGGAACGCAAGATGCCCGAGTGGAATTGGGCAGCTGACTACGTAGACAACCTGCAGATCAAGGATGCTGGCTTCGAGGTAGGTGAGAACTGGCTCTGTGACGAGCAATACCGTGGCATGCATGCCGAGGACGTCTACGAGCTGATCATCAAGAACCCACCTCCGCCACCACCAAGCAGTGGGGGTACCGGTGCAACAGGTGGCTTGGGTGAGGACATCAAGCCCTCTCCTCTCACCGGCAAGGAGCACGAGCGGCACATCAACGATGTGCTGATCCGTGCCCGCATCCAGTCCAGGAAGGCCGGTGACAAGGCTGGGTCCATCCCAGGTGACATCGAGCTCTTCCTCGACAAGCTGCTGAATCCAGTGCTCCCCTGGAATCGCATCATGCAGAAGTGGCTCCAGAAGTTCGACAAGAGCG
>Ga0065714_10065017_pt1 | contig 13925 bp, 9 predicted proteins | sample MisRhiReplicate2_FD_59101 | JGI IMG/M metagenome (GOLD analysis project Ga0065714, IMG submission 59101) | Miscanthus rhizosphere microbial communities from Kellogg Biological Station, MSU, sample Rhizosphere Soil Replicate 2: eDNA_1 v2... | ecosystem: Host-associated > Plants > Roots >...
GGCGGCACCCGAAGGTGAGGACCGCGTGATCGCGCTGCGCTGGGCGCAGCCAGGGCCCGCTGCGGGGATCGGTTTCAGGATCGAGTCACGACAAATCGGGGTCGGCCGGGATCCGGAGGAGGGCTGGATCGAGGAAACGATTTATCTACCAGGTCAGCTTGCCGAGGATCCGAACGGCGCCTACACCGTTCGGCTGATCAATCGAAGGCCGGGCTGGGTGCGCGAGTTCCGGATCGTCGCGGTCCGTTACGCGCTCGACCCGCTCGACCCCCGTGCGAAACTGTACCGCGAGATACGCGGGCGCGCCTCAGTGGCGCATCGCGCGAGCGCAACCGGTGAGCTGCGCCCCCCCACCGGGTTTGAAGCCGCGCTAGTCGGCGGGCTTGTGGAGTTGCGGTGGGTCAATGGCGATCAGTATGACCAGATCGAGGTACGGCGACGACGGCCGGGTGGTTACGGATTCGAGCGCTTCAATATCAGCGGGGCCGCCTATCGGTTTTCTGAAGAAAACCCGCTGTCGCCCGGTGTCTGGACCTATGAGTTGGTGGCGATCACATCTGGCCGGCGTGCGACGTCGACGCGCGTCACGATTGAGCTGTCATGAGCGAACTGTCAACGGCGGGCCGTCACGCGCCATCTGTAATAGGTTTGATGCGATGAGCCCTCCGTTATGAAGAAGCCGCGCCCTCCCGCAAAAACGCTCGCGTTTCGGTTTCCGTTGGCAGCACGCCAGCGTTCGGACATCAAAGAATGTCGTCATCGTCCCGGTACGCCCGCCGAGAAGTTGACACCCGATAGCCTCGTCATCACCGGCACCTGGAAGAAAAAGGACGCCCTTGTCATCGCTCCGGTCTTCCCTGGCACGATGCGATTCATGGCGGCGGACAGACAGCATCTGCCTAAGCCTAACGAGGTGATCTTCGACGGCGATCATATCCCGCCAGCATATCTTCAAAGTCTGGGCGCGTTTTCCGGCATGCTGGTGATCGAGGTCCAGCCGCTGGGAATGCTCAAACAGATGGGTGAGGCGGGAACGATACCAGTTGTGGGGGTGGCGCCGTCGCTGGCCTGTTACGGCCCGATCTCTCTAGGGGAGTCGTTTCTGCGCGAAGCGCTTCTCGATCCAAAAGGCCTCGATCCGAGCATCGTGAAAGGTGACGACGGGAAGGCTCTGACGCCGGGGTCGAAGGTTTGGCAGGCGGCGGTTCTCACCCAATTTCTATCGGGCGACTATCGACCAATGCTGCAGGCCGGGGCGACCCTAGACGCTGATGACGCAGAAAAACTGCCGATGCCGAGTATCGTCATGGGCAAAGATTTCGCCGGTCGGGCCTTGACCGACAAGGATACGTTTGCACTCGCGATGACGTTCGCTGCGTCCAACGGGGCCGCAGACACGCCTGCGGACCTTGCATCGCCGACGATCGAGACGGTGCCGGCCGATGCGTTTCTGCGCCACGTCGCGCGAAAGATGCGCGAGCCAGTCTCGTCACAAAAGGTCAACGACGCGGTCCTGAAGGCGGTGCTCGAAGACGAGGACAGCGCCGAACCATGGACCAGCCGGTTCCTCGCATCTCTGTCGGCGCTCGGCTTCGGTGCGAAGGCCGAGTTCACGCCGCCCGAGATGGTCGTCCGCGAGTTCCAGTTCGCTGCTTCGCAAGACAAGCTAGCAAAGCTGATCGATCCCACGGCGCCGCCCTCGCAGATCGCCCGCCGCGACTTTCGTCATCTCGAGCAGACGCTTAATCACGATACCTATAAGGGATTTATGAGCGGCCTTGCTGATCGGCGAACTCGCGCACTCATCGCGAACTGGACTCGCGCCAGCTTGCGCAACCCACTCCTCATGCCGGTGTTCCTCGGTGAGGCTGACGACTACGTCGCGCCTGCGGGTGACCCGGTCGGTGGGGCCGAGGATGTATGGAACCGCCACGAAATGAAGATTGGGCTGGGACGCGTGTTCGCGGCCGACTTCTCACGCGCCGACCTTGTCAACGGGCGGATCGCGCACGGCGATCTGCGGCCCGTCGGACGGTACAAGTCGTACGGACCTGGTGGCCCTGTGACCATGGCGCCCACCACCCCAAGCGTCAGGGCCGATTCAGCCGAGATTAAGCCCCTCACGATGTTCGGTATCGATGAAGCGCCACTGATTGCCGCACTGGCGGACCGCGACAAGGCGGCCCCAGAGCTTGTCGCGAAGGCATCATCGTTCCGGGTAATACGAGCGGTATCGGAGATTGAGAGTCTCGGATATCTTGACACGATTAACGCTTATGACGGCGCAGGGCTCTCGCTAGCGCCCTATCAATGGGCGATGGCCGGGACGGAGAAAAAGCCAGGGGAAACAAGTGAACTAGGCGGCTTTGCCTCTGTCTTCGCCGACCTACACGCGAAAGGCCTCATTGCCGAAGATGCTTTCGCCTCACTCGGCCTCAAGGCGGTGGGAGGCCGGCAAGCAGGCTTCGGCAAGTTTGTCGGAACGCTCAAATTTCTCGACTATCTTGGCAAACCGCGAGCGATGAATGCCGACGGTCCGACCGACTACATGCCGTCATGGCGTTCGGTTTACCGATGGCAACAGATGGGCCGGCTCAATGCCTCCTATGCAAGGGCAGCGTACGCATTCGCTCTGAAGCGTCTCGCCATTGTTTTCCAAACCAAGGTGGGCGTGTCTCCGTTCGCGTGCGACAAGCGCGCCCATGGCCCGGACGGGCCCACGATCGGAAGCGTATTCACTTCCGAATTGCTAATGGCAATGATTGTGCGCTGGCACGTGAAGGCGCCCGCTGGCGTCATCCAGTGGGATAACCTGGCGGCCCCGTCGATTCGCAGCGCATACACGGTGGCTGCGCAAGCCGTGTCGGCAATGGATCAGGCGACATGGAAAGACCCCGCGATTTGGGAAGCCTCTTTGAAGGCGGCACTTTTGGCCGCACTGAATGTGTTCCTAACCAAGCCAGAAAACCATAAGCATGTCGAGCTCCGAGACAACATGGCGGAGCTTGAGAATCCCACTTGGCTCGACGACACGCCCGTCGTCGTACCCACCGGAAATATTTATGGCTATTCTCTCAAGCCGCTGCTTCGAATCTTAAACGGCAGCTTCAAACTGGCGCCGCAAGAGCATTCCTAAAACAAGTGGCCGCGAATGATGATTGCTTTCCCTCCTGTTGCTATCGGCCAATTCACAAACCGACATACTGAAGTTATCAACCGCTTACATGTGTGGACGCGACTGCTTTGCGAAGCCTCAACAGACTTAAATTCCTCCGCCGTACCTCCTACCTTATCAGGGCTGATAGGGGCTAGCGGGGACCGGGCTCGACAGACTTAATTCTGAAAGATCACTTTCATGCTGAAACGTTAGCCGATACCTAACAAAGCGATATTCGATGCTTAAAATCTGACCTCGCTTGAGGGTGCTCGCTCGGGCCCGCAGGCACGCCTGCTCCATATTTTATGACCGCTGGGCTTATGAGCGGTCATATTACCTTTCGGATTCCAACATCAGCTCATTGGGCAAGCGCAAGATCTTTTCAAATCACGCGGAACACTATTCAGAGTTTCTGGGAGATTTTCGGCGGACGCAATTTAACGATCAGACGAAAATACTTAAACCGCTTTGTAGGTTTGCAGAACGACGTGGTTTTCCAATGCATCGCCGAAGGCGCGCATCAACCCGATTGTGTCATTGGTTATCTCATCCAAATCATTGAGTTCCACCAAAGTATTTTCACCGTGAGCAATGGCATTCCGGCGCTTGAGGAGCACAACGTCTATGAACGTGGATTTTTCAGCAAAAATCTCCGCGGGCACGCCGCACACGAGGCAAATATCGGTTAAGACTTCAAAGTTCAGGTTGGCTTTCGTGTTGATTAGGTCGTCGTTCACGCGGCTGAAACGTACGTCCGCAGAGTTCAGAATTTCATCTACCAAGTCACAGCGGTCTGTGATACTAGCTTTCGTCGTAGAGAGGGCAGCCAATCGCGGCAGAAAGTAGTTCCGAAAAAATTGCCTGTTGAGATCCCCATACTGAAATCGCCTCAGCGCGATGTGCTCTAGATACTTCTTTGCCGAGAATCTGATGTAGCCTTCCCAATGAGCGTAACAGATGGCAACTAACGCTCTTAATAGAACCCTCCGCAAGCCTTCGTCGCCACGCCTGATCGCCACTTTGAGATCCGATATTTCTTTGATGCGCCAGTTGCGGTCTTCGATAATTTGCGAGGAGAAGTCGGCTTCCGTATAGGGCTTGCTCATGGACGAAACCATTCCTCGCCGAATGGTACAGTGCGTTGGATGCGGATAGTGCCGCGCAGCCCAGAAGAAGAGAAGGCTGCAACTTGCGGTTGCGCCCAGAAACTCTCCATTCTCTGCTTAACGAAGGCTCTTGCTGGATCAGGGCCTAATGCGAGGATCGCGTGAAGGTTTTTGGCCACACCAACGGCAATCGCCTCTAAGCCGACTAGCCCCACCTTTCCACCATAACCACCATTTTGAATGCGTCGAAGGGCGTTGTTTCCGGCGATTTCATCGAGAAGCTGGAAGGTCCTGTTGATTAATTCGGCTGCAGCCGCATGGTTTCCAGCTTGAGACAAGGTTACGATTCCTTCGTCAATGTACTCCTCGACATCAAGCCGGCCATCATACGGCACCTGCGTATGGACTAGAAAACGTACAGCCATCTCCATATGCCGCTGTCTCTCGGACTGCTCTTCGCTGATTGATACCACACGCTTGAAGGCATCCTGCTCTGCGGAGTCTTTCACAGCGCGGAAGTAGTCTTTGCTGATCATCAACATGATGCAGTTCCGAAGCTCCTGAGCATTCGCCTGGGTGCCTCCAGCATTGAGCCGCTGGAACAGATCGTACTTGGTCTGGTCGTCACTAGGGCGCTTCAGAATTTCAACTCCGAGTCGCCCCCTACGGATGGCGAGCTGTTGCGTCCTATCGATAGGGTTCTGCTCTTGTACCGGAACATCAGTGAGTTCTGTCGTTTCCCATACGGCGTTGTGAAGCGAGGGTAAATACTTGGTCGCCTCAAGAACTGATGGCGGGTTAATGTCCCCGTCTGGATCACGCAGACGCCCCATAAATTCGAGGATGGTCGAAACGCGCTGCAAGCCGTCAATCAGTTCCCAGCTCCCATCCTCCGTCTCAAATACGAAAATGGAGGGCACAGGAATTCCAAGCAGTAGCGACTCAATCAGCTTTGACTTTTGACCAATACCCCATCGGAAAAGACGCTGAAATTCAGGATCGATGATGATCTCGCGTTCGTCGTACATACTGACGATCTCACCAACCGACATCTGATACGCGTCCGTCCGGACGTGCCGTTGAGCATTTTTGATCTCATCAGAAAGCATTTGATAGGTCCGTTCAAGATAAACTGTATAGATGAGACTATAACTGGCATCAGCCCTCTAGGTTAGTCGATGTCGATGTTGATCTCATATACAGAGACGATATCTACCCCTTCCGTCCATTTCCCCGTGAACGATTTGCAGGCACCATCAGTGAAGCGGCCTACGACTGTGTAGGGTACTGTTTTGATTGGCACCCTCATTTTTGGGTCCGGGATTTCTTCGTAATGCCAGTGATCGATTGAACGACTACTGTGCGTTTTAGGACTATTGACCCTGCCCATGACGAGCCTTGACCGGCTTCGCCCCCCTAAACCCCGATGCCGTGATCGACTTCGATGCAGTCTTACGCGATCCCGCGCATCCGGCGCGCCTGACGATGAATCAAACACCCCACGTGGCGACGTTTCATGGTTGAATCCAATCGTTCATCTGCCTGCGCAGCGTGTCTTTTCCGGGCTGGTAATAGTCGGCCAGCGGCGTACCAGGAAGCGCCCCCTCACCTGGCCCGGTTCGCGGAGCCGTTCAAAGCTCCACTGCGGGACTGACGGGGTGTAGTTGTCAAAAAAGACAACTGGCGTATGATTGGCCCTAAAGGTCTAGGAATGCCCATGGACGTATTGATCAAACAGAAGTTTGAGGATGCTGCCGATCGATACCCCAACGATCGCAGCGGGTTGGAGCGCTGTCTCAGACTGCTGTTAGCAGCGGCACCCCAGAGTTACAACGAACTGCAGGGTATTTTTGGGAAGAACATCGACCTGTTTAAGCACCGCGCTGCCGAGGGGTGGGTAGCGATTGATATTGGCGGGAACAATCTCAGGCTGATAGCAGGCGTCAACTACCAACGGCAAAAGCTCTACGTGAAGCATATCTACACCCATGGTGACTACGACACCGCTACCGCGTGGTACGCCAGTAACAAAAGAGGAACAAAACCATGACCACTGTTCTTGAAAATTCGCAGAGCGTGCGCGCCGCGCTCGAAAATCTTCAAATGCTTCTGGAGCAGCTGCGCGGTCAATTCGTGAACGGCATCGAGGGGCCAGAGGATTACGCTCGCGCCACTGTACTGCTTGATGAACTGACCGACGGACATGACCTCAACAAGTATGAGGAGCAGATCCTTATCGAGCTTGAAGACACGATTCTGGCTTACGAACAGAAAGGCGAACAGCTCAAAGCGTTTAACGCTGCGATCAAGGCCACCATCACACCGGTGCAACTGATCAAAGACTTGATGGAGACACTAGAACTAACCGGCTCGGATCTGCCCGAAATTGGCGACAAATTCGTGGTGTCCAAGGTTCTCAATGGCGATAGGGCGATCAGCCCTAGGATGGCTTTGGCCCTGGCCAAGCGCTTCCATATGGACCCGAAAGCATTCGTTTTGGATACACCTATGCTTTCCGGGAAACCTCGGCAACAGGTCCACATCACGCACGGTAGATTGGAACGCAAGAATCGTAAAGCCGAGCTGGTTTCCAAGAGGCTCGGAAGGTCGATGCCCGTAGAGTACGTATCTCTTGGCGATCTGATGCGTGATAACCAGAAGTTGGTTGCATCGTCGAGGAAGGCCCCGGCCAAACCGCGGCCAGCCAAGGGCTGATAACGCTACCACGTCGCGCACATAGTTATCGAACGCTCACATGTCGTTGCCTAGAGAAGCCACAGGTTCACCCACAAGCTCGCTCAGAGGGCTTTTTGTTGCAGCTATTTCCAAAATTTCGCATTTATTTCGGAAGCCGACAAATGCGTCGCCCCTAAATTGAATCGTGAGAATTTGAGACATGGACAATGGACACCCCGTGCAGAGCGAGCACGTCGAAGCGCTTTTGCATGCGCTGGAACGAGACAAGGACGCGCTGCTTAAGCTAGGCATGGATGTTGTTGGCCCGTCTGGCAGTCCGATGTACCCATTGGACTGGATGGTGTTCGCAGCCATTAAGCGAAGTGTTAGTACCTCGAGTGCTTTGGCGGCAATGGTCCGGACCTGGAATATGGTCTGTGCGCGCTCATTGTTGCGAATGCACATAGACACGACACTGCGATTCTCAGCCGCCTGGCTTGTACCAGATCCGCATGCATTTGCCACAAATGTGATGAAAGGGGAGCCGATCAACAAAATGAAAGATAGAGGTGGCAAACAGCAGCTGTCAGACGCGTTCCTTGTTGAAACGCATAAAGGGGAGTACCCATGGCTTCCCGATGTTTACAAAAATCTCTGTGGGTACGTGCATTTCTCAGGTTCACATATCATCGATTCGATCTCTAGCTTCGAGGATGAAACCCGAACCATCGAGTTTGAGATATCTGCCACTGATTCGAAATTTCCGGAGTTCAGTTGGCTTGAAGTCTTGGACTGCTTCAGGAAGTCGACCTCGATCCTTTCCTGGTATCTCCAAGGATATGCAGACACGAAAAAGCTCACTCCAGCTGAATTGGAGACGCTGCGTAGCAACAGATAGCACCGCTGCATCCTTCAAATATCGCGATGGGACACCATGAGAAAAGGTGTCTTTTCGTTGATGCCCTGATCCGTATGGCTTACGGGCGGACCGCGGGAGCTTGTCCAAAAATCGATCCAATTTTGAATGATGCAAAAACGTGTTTCTTATCCATAACCTGCCTCAAGACGGGTGATCGGGTGCAAAAGTGATCTGAAATGTAAGGAGCTCAGCTACAAGCTGGCTGGGCACCTTTTTAGCCTGGTGGGTTTACCCAAAAAGCTTATAGATTTCACACATGTCGATCCGCCAAGCCCTTATAAACGACCCCGCTCCACTCCTTGGTGCTATTCATATCTCTGGGCCCTAAAATGCAGAGACTGAAGCCGTCTATCGAACTCAATCGTCGGCTGGGTTGCGATCAAACGGTCCAATATTTTGGGAATTCCGTAGAGATTGTGAGTGCTACCCGGACCGTAGAGACGCCATAGCAGTGTCAGGGTTTCGCGAGGAAAACTCTCCGGACATTTTGATCGCTCTAGGGCGGGTACTCTTTCTCGCCCTTGAACCTGCGTGAGGTAGGGAAGCAGTTGAACAAGTGCTTCGGGGAAAGCCTCTCCTGACTTTATTACCAGATTGGTGAAATGGCGGGTCAACGCGCTTTCACGCAGCACGCGCTCTCGCGGCCATACTCTTTCAAGAAGGGGGCCGACGCTTGTACGCCATGCTTCTGCCGGACCACCTTCAATTTCCGCAACCCACTGAGCGAGTAGCTCCACAACGCCTTCTCGCAATGCAGCTGAACAGTTGCGAAGTGTATGAACGATATCCGTAAGGGTGATGCCCCAAGCCTCGACATCGCTGTCTTCACGAATAATCGCCAATGCAGGCGCCATAATCTTTGCTGCTGCGGCTGTGGTTTCGTGATTCGATGCGCCAACCTCCAACAGGCCCCTCAAAATGTGAGCGGAGAATATCCTCGAGACAGAGCTAGAGGTACGCCGTTGGTTTACCAAGACTGCTCGCAATCCAAGCCCCGCAACGGTTGTCTCGCCAAGGGCAGCATCAAGGCAGGTACAAATTTCATCGTTCGCCACGCTCAGTACAAATGCGAGCGAGTTGACAAAAATCGCTCGTGCAAACGTGCCTTGCCTTCCTACTGCGCGAGCAGCAATAACCATTGCCCTGAGATGATTTTCGCTAACTGCACCGAAAGTTTGCCGGGCGGCCTCGATATCGAAGAGTAAGGCTTCAGCTAATCTCCCCGCACGTGAGTTGATCGCTCGCTCATACAGTCGTTCCCCGTCTTCGAGAAGCTCTAGGTCTTGTTCAACGGCTATCGCAAATAACCTTTGCCACCATGTTGATACATCATTACTGGGTTGCCGAGGGACGTATGCATAAAGGGTTGCCAAGCGTTCGATGACAAGGGTCAGAAATCCAGATTCGGCATGCTCCATGCGTTGAAAAACTCGGATAATGAGTTCTGAGGTCGTCCCTGCGTCGGTACTTGGGGGAAATGTCAAAGCGCCTATCAAGTCGTTCCACAACGGTGCATTCACTTCTTCAAGGGGAGCGTTTTGAAGTGTGTCGAACGCGCCCTCGGGATCATCACCACAGTAGGCACTCCAGCCCATTCTTTTCTCGATGTCGAAGCTCTGCATGACCGCTTGCGCGATCTCGAGACGTTGCTCACTAGCAGCGGCCATAATTGGTTGAGCATCACCGATGATCGTTCGGACACCGCTTGAATAAGATCTAAAGAAGTCTCGCTCTTCCACGTCGCGATCTAGGTAATCGCGCCGTAGTAAGATTGCGGAGAGCTCCTGGGCTCCTGCTTCGGACAAGGCTCCTGCAGCTTCGAACATCTTCAGGCGCAGCCATACGTCGGAGTCACGAGCATGGCCTCTCCAATCGGTTTGGCCACTGTCGATGGTGTAGCGTGCGAAGAACGCTTCGCCCTCAGTCAGCACCCTCCGCTCAAGTTCTAAGACCAACATTTGACTGGCATCAGCAAGACGTTCTCGCATCGCTAGGAGAAGTTCACGTTTCACCTGCCAAAACTGGGTAAGTGACAGAGCATTGAGGCCACGAATGGCCTCGTCTGCTGTGTAGATAGCGGCATTACGATGCGCATGAAGCCATAGTCGTACGGCTAACATTCCTGGCACACGCCGCCACTCATCAACAATCTGCCGAGCAGCATCTCGATCCGTTTCGGCAACTCTTGGCAAAAGACTCGCGATCAACTTAACCAGGAGCATCGGCCCGTCATGATGCTCATTCTGTGGGTGAGGTTCCACCGAGGGAACTGAGGCATCATTGATGTCATAGTCGGTTTCAAGCGCTCCGCAATCCACGGTTGACGCGACAAGATCCTGGAGCTTTGCGGTCGCTAACTTCATTATTAGCGCTGGCTGTGACTGCGTCAGCAAAGCATCTACCAACTCGGCAGCGCCGCCAGAATCTCGCAGGTCAAAACTGGGTCGAATCAGATCCCTGATTTGCTCAGGCGCATCGGCGTTTTCCTGGTCTGACAGGAATGCTCGCGCTCCATCGAGGGTCAGCACAGGGGTAATTAAATCAACTGCTGCGAGGAGGTCGGAATGAAGAACGACTGTGCCGCCGAGCCTATTTTGCAGGCTGTAGATTTGGAGCTCTGCCTCCATACGATCAGTACACGACGGATTAGACACTAGGAGGCGCCACGCACGCGTCCAGAGATCAGGCAATCCATTTACGTGATCTACACGATTTGCTAACGCGGTTGCGAGCGACTTGCCAATCTTCTTCATCCATTTAAGAGCTAGCAAGTATCGATCTCGAGACTCGAGGTCTAGAGCAAGCCACGCAGCCAGTATCCAAGGTGCTTGATCGTCGCTCCAAAGCTTGCGTTCAAGGAAAAAGTCGATCCATGCAGAGTCTTGAATTGAGGTGATCGCAATAGATGACAGATCATTTTTACCATTGAACAGCCAGCAAACCTTGTCGAGCTCCGCTGGGGACATGGATGCGTAAGGTTGGGAGAGAATTGCCGTTGCCCACGCCTGTCTCGTCGAACGGGGGCGCTCTACCAGATCCGCAAGCTGGGCGAGGTCGTCCCATAGCGCTCGATGACCGCGGCGACCTGTCACAGCATCCACAGTTTTTTCGTAGCCTATCGGTTCGACGGCGAGCGCTTCCCAGCGTGCGTCCGGAGCGTCTCGGGCTTCAATCGCGTCTAAAGCATAAACGGGACGTAAGTCTGGAAAACGTTCGCGGTCTGCTTCCAAGACGTTCAGAAAATAACGTACTGGCGCGTCCCCTGCGCTATAACCCACTAGGACAACCGTCTTGCAGCGACACAGGTCGAACAGAAAGCGCGAAGCCCATCCTGATCGCATGTAGGCATCGCCATAGTCAGCACTCGTTACAACAAGGGGTGTCTGGTGCAGCCCGACCGTATCGTCGGCGATACGTCCGTGGAGGTGGATGATTCCACGAAAGTCAGCGCTACCTGGAGCGGGGAGATCCTGCCCAGCAAAGCTAAGTCCCTGAACGTTTACGACGCTATCAACGCTATGAAGTGCTTTCTCAAGCATAGTGTCGAAGTTGGTGGTGACTATCAACGGATGGTTATCGAGGTCTCGTGATAATCGCAAGATCGTGTTGTGATTAGTGAAGTCAGGGGGAGTGGGTGCCTGCAAGAGATCAACCAACGCGCGGGTCATATCACGTGGATTGACGATTCGACGGCTAAGAGAACCTAGTACCTCTTCGAAGCGACCAGCGTCGGATGATGCGAGCTCAGACCCGCTCTGCACCAAATTAAGTCGGTCAAAGCATTGTTGAACTAAATCGCCGAAGCCTGGCAGTTGTGGCGCGCTTACACCTGCCCCGCACAAAAAGACGACCTCCCCAGCAAGCAGAGCGTCTACCAGTGTTTCAGGAAATGCAGGGCCTTCGGCAGAAAAACGAATGCTCACAAGTTAGAACTCCATGTTGTAGTGCCGCTTCTATTCCCTCTAGCTGTGATAGCGTCTCACGTCTAAACAGACCACGCAGGTACAGGGATTCGTATGGATCGGGATTGGGTAAGAGAACTGATTGAAAATTTTTCCTCGGCCACTATCGGTGGCATGAACATCCCGAAGCTAATTAACGAAAGGCAACTGCATACGCCTTCTCGATTGTTCAAAATCAGAACCTGCAGTGACTTCGCATTGAAGAACCTAGCTGAAAAGACCCTCTATCTAAGCGTAGCCAATGAGTTCAATGACCCCTATGACACGGCTTTCTGGGCCGACTATCGAAAGATTGCTGCTTGGGAAAAGCTCGATGAATTGGGCTTTAGCAAGGATCAGGTCGTCAAGGTGCTCGAGTCTAAGGATCCGATCTCAGCTGCAATGGCACTGGCTTCGGCTCAAGAGCCCCCCATCCCGAACGTTGATCAATGGCTCCATGAGGTTGAGGTTCTGGCGCCGAACTTCCAGACCGGACAGCTCCCATGGCTCATTGACCAGTTCAAAAGCAGCTACAAGATCTGCAGCCTGAGCGAACGTGTGGATTCGGTGCTGATGTGGAGTCACTATGGCTACAACCATACTGGGTTCGCCATGGAGTACGATTTCACAGGCCTTCATCGAAACCACCTTTCGACACTCACGCTTTGGCCCGTTGCATACACAAATCAACTGTTCGACGTTACACACATTCTCAAAACCCAGCGTCGAGACAAGGACTTTAACGCGCTTTATGGCATCGTGGCCTCATTGTGCAAGGCCATCGATTGGCAGTACGAGCGAGAGTGGCGCTGGGTTGTTCCAGACGGTAGTGAAGTCAAAGGTTTTGACGTCGATGCCCCCCTGAAGGCCGTTCATCTCGGCGCTAGAATCTCAGATACTGATGCCCTCAGGATCATGAAGATTTGCAGTGAAATTGACATTCCGGTCTACCAGGTCAGGCTGTCACCTCACGAGTATCGGATGATCTCGGAGCCTCATATTCCGGCAATTGAATGAGAGGCAGAGCCTCGAACTCCGTCAGCCCTTTAGCATTTCGTAGTCATCACGTCTTACGTGGTTAAACCTGTTGCCACTTAGGGCCTGATGAGCTGGGGCTGCCGTGCCTGTCTCGGCCTGTACGCTTGCATTCAATCTCCAGCACACAAGTCAGGGGCAGATTTGAATGAATCTAAGCTCTGGCAGCGGATCGGTGCTTGCTTCTTTTAACCAAAGCCCACAGGCATCCTCCGCCCCATAAAAACAGCTAACTCGCAACGTTCGCGCCAGCCTGACGCAACCGAACCGTAAGACGGGAACGCTATCATCCGGTATACCCGTGCCATCTGGACGCTCCACATAGGTCAACTCCGATAACATGATTTTCAGTCCCACATTCAGCAGTGAGTAACAGCTGGAAGTGATCCAGTCTGGGTGCCTTTCTGAAATCTCAGTTAGCGCGCTCAATGCCCACGGCAAGACGGGCATCCGGCGAGCTGAGATGACGCCCGCCAACGAATAAATGAGGCCGCTAGGAGGGTTGTATTGTTTGGCGCCCCGATGCTGCGCCCAGTAGTAAATGACCTTCGCGATATTATTGGCGCCGGCAATGTCAGAGTCGAACAACCTCAGGAGCACCTTGCCCTCCAACTGAGCCAAAGCGGCTTGGTCATCCGCGTTAAAAGCGCAAGCGAGATCGGTACACAACAAGTTCGAACCGGCCGCCGCTAGGCCAGCCCGCATTTCACCTAGCCAATCCATGAGCATTGGCCGCTTCGACAAGATGCTCAGTGAATGTCTGTCGATGGAGGCCGCAGTGATCGAATCGATAGCGTTCATGCGCTCCACGAACATCTTTTTCAGCTCGTCAAACCTGGTCAACTCAGGCTGGATAAATGGCCACTCTGCATCCCACCAGCGTTTGATGATGAGCAAAGCAGTAACCGTCTCATCTTCTGACCAGTCGGACTGGCTAACTGAATGGTAGAGATTCGTTAAGAAATAGTCGGCACGGCGAAACGTCCATGATCGAGCTGGGACACCATCTGAGGTAGGAGGCGATACCGTCGAAAAATCCTCCAAGAATTGTTGCAATATCCAATGCTTGAACCGCTTCTGCGCAGATTTTT
>Ga0065714_10002973_pt1 | contig 13923 bp, 11 predicted proteins | sample MisRhiReplicate2_FD_59101 | JGI IMG/M metagenome (GOLD analysis project Ga0065714, IMG submission 59101) | Miscanthus rhizosphere microbial communities from Kellogg Biological Station, MSU, sample Rhizosphere Soil Replicate 2: eDNA_1 v2... | ecosystem: Host-associated > Plants > Roots >...
GGGTAGTGGTATATACACGTGTACATACACCTCTTCGCTGTGGACAGCTGTCCAACGCCGGAGACTTACTCTTGAACTCCAGTGCTACTCTACCTTTTCTAACTAATTGTTGAATGGTTGGCATTGTTCCTTTTTTGTTTTTCTATTAATGTTTAAAAACTTTACCCCTATAATAAGGGACTGCAAAGGTAAGACAATACATTTTATAAATCAAGGGGTTAACAGAAATTTAATCCCCTAAAAAACAAAGGAATAATCAAGATCCCTCAGTTTCCCCTCTAATGAAAGGTATTCAGATATAATTTTTCCACTTTTTTTCGCGCCCAATCTGTTTTACGTAAAAACTTCAAACTGGAGTTCATCGTCGGATTATTATTAAAACAGGCAATGCGTACCAACTGTCCTAACTCCTCCCAACCATAGTGCCATACCAATTGCTTCAATATAAACTCCAGCGTTTTGCCATGTAGCGGATTGTTTGCCTGTTCTTTTACTGCCATAGTGCAAAAATAATAAGAATAACTAGATTTGTATAACCGCTCTGCCGATTCGGAAAAGAATACCTAACAGCCAAATCAGCATTATATCATTTTTAATAAAAAACAAACACAACAGATATGCATTTTAAATTAGGTGATTTTGTTCGTTTTGTAGACGAAAACATAGAAGGTTACATAACCAGAATTATTGATAAAGACACCATTGGGGTAACAGACTCTAATGACTTCGAAATACCTGTACTAGCTAGCAAAGTTACATTGGTACATGGCGACATGCCCGACAACGACATCGTGACGAACAAACCAAACGTTGTTGTTCCGGAAGCGGAATTCATAAAAGAGGGAATTTACCTGGCTCTGGTAGCCGATCAGCACAGCAGTTCAGTGGCTCATTTCCACCTCATCAATGAATCATCTTACCAGTTACTGGCCAGCCTTACCACAGAAAAGCAGGACACTTTTAAAGGAGAGTTCGCTGGTGTCATTCCGCCAAACTCCAGCAAAAAGATCTATTCAGCCCAACTGGGCGACATTCAGATCTGGCCTAAATTCAGACTGGAAATATTAACCAACACAAATGCAAACTTTGCACCCAAAGAGCCCATCATCTTTAATAAAAACATTAAAGGGAAAGACCTTTCGGTTGCCAAAGAAGAAATCGCACTCCTTAAACAAAAAGGCTGGCGGATAACACTTGAAGAACCCGCTCCAATTATAGATGCAGATAAATTAAAAGCCAGCTTCTTTAAATAACAAAAAGAGACCGTATTTATGATACGGTCTCTTTTTGTTTTATACTGGCCTAACACACCTGCTTTAAGAAAATATGCCTCTTCATAGAATGGCTTATTTTCTCCCCCATGAATTATTCTCAGCATTTCCATCCGGCAAAACATGCTTAGGATCTAAAACAACGCTAACAACTTCCTCATTTGTAGGATAATAAACAGTCCACTTTTTATTCCTCATCCATACATCTACGGAGACCTTAATCATGTCCGTTTTACCACTTTTCGTTTTTACTTCCAAAATGATAGGCATAGGCATCTTTTCCTGATTAGCCACCACAATGTTATAACCTTCAACAGTTCCATCCTTCTTCACTTCATCAACGCTGGCAATAGCCTGATCCATTTTCCAATTTTCTACAAACCAGCCTCGCCAAAACCAGGCAAGATCCTCTCCTGCCCCATTTTCCATAGAACGGAAAAAATCAGAAGGTGTCGGATGCTTAAAGGCCCAAGCCTCAATATACTTCTTAAAGGCGTAATCAAAACGATCAGCACCCAATATTTCATTCCTTAAAATTTCAAGTCCCCATCCCGGTTTATAATACAAGTTCAATCCAATATTATTTTCTACCATTGCATCAGGAGTCAGCATAATCTGCTCAACCCTCAGCGAGCCCATACGCATGGCCGCCATATGCATATCCGTACGCGGATCCTGGTACTCTCCATTATTAAATGCGGCAGTCGATAAGCCATTGATAAAAGTATTAAAACCTTCATCCATCCAACCATACTTACGTTCATTGCTTCCAACAATCATAGGAAACCAGGTATGACCAAATTCATGATCTATTACTCCCCATGCACTTGGGCCTTTAGCAGTCCAGCCGCAAAATACGATCCCCGGATACTCCATACCAGAAACATTACAAGCAATATTCACAGCCATCGGATATGGATACTCAAACCATTTATTAGAATAATGCTCCACTGAAGCTTTCACATATTCCGCTCCTCTGCCATAACTATCATTTCCGTTACTTTCAACAGGATGCGCAGAAACTGCCATCGCTTTTTTACCGCTAGGTAAATTGATACGAACGGCATCAAGCACAAAGGCTTTTGACGAAGCCCAGGCCACATCACGGGTGTTCTTCATCTTAAACTTCCATGTAAGCTTATCTTTCGCTGGCCGCGACTTAGCATCAGTTACTTCTGATTCTGATCGGACAACTACCTTTTTATCGCTTGATTTTGCTGCATTCCAACGTTGCAACTGTTGTGCGGTAAATACATCCTGAGGATTCAACAACTCGCCTGATCCCATTACAATATGACTTGCAGGTGCTGTAATCGCAAAATCGACATCACCATATTCACAATAGAACTCCCCTGCGCCCCAATAAGGCAAAGTATTCCAACCAAGCACATCATCATAAACACTCATTCTTGGGAACCACTGTGCAATGCTAAAAATTTCACCATTCTTAGTGGCCATGTGCCCCATCCTGTCTGAACCATTAACAGGTATTACAAAAGAGAAATTCATCTTCATTGTAATCACATCTCCATTTGCTTCCATTGGCACATCCAGGCGAATCTGCATACGGGTATCTTCAGTCAACGTGCTAAACTTTACCGGCTTTAACTTTTGTGACACGGTAATTTCGTCTATTTTATAACCACCCTGCAACTGCTCACCTCTCGAACCATAGCGACTTCCGGATGCGATCAAAGTATTGCCACGGGAATTATTTGAAAACAAATTCTGGTCTAACTGCAACCATAAAAAATGCAGGCGATCAGGACTGTTGTTTTTATAGGTTATGGTAACTGTTCCGGATACTGTATTCTTTTGCTCATCCAGATTCGCAGTTATGCTATAATCAGCACGATTTTGCCAATACTTCGGTCCCGGAGTGCCATTCGCTGAGCGATATTCATTTCCATTTTGCGTGTAAAATAGTGGACCGAAAGCCACATGTGGATCGTAATTACTTACAGGAAGGTTTCCTTGCTGCGCAAAACCGGTTAAACACCATGTGCATAGCAAAGCCCATAAAAGAGTTTTTTTATGAATCATATTAAATTGTTAGTTACAATTTAATAAAGGTATAAAATGAAATCAAATCCGCCCAGATTGTAACGGTTTTATTAATCTGCCTTTAGTTTAGGCATTGAGGATAGCCTTCTCTCCTCCGGGGTCAACTTTAACCAGGCATGATAAGCCTTAACAGTATAATAAGCATAATTAAAAGGTCTTTCACTTTTCACCAATTCCTCAGGAGGTCTGTAAAGCGCCATAAAATTTCTAAGCGAATCACCTTTGAGTTTTACCAGATCAGAAACATACTCTTCTGTAAAAATAGCATTGATCTCCGCCTGATACCGGTCGCGTTCCTCTAGCAACCTGATTTTTTCTTGCTGCCTTCTATATTTTCCGTAACCCAGGTTAAAAAGCAATCCTCCAGCTCTGTCATTATTACCTTTGCCCTGAAGACCGTCGGTAGCCACTCTAGTGTAAGGTCTGGCCAAAGGATCCGGAGCTAAAAGAGATGGATTAACTTTCGCACTCACAATCTCAACCTCTCTTAAAGTAGTTGAGTTTCCCGGAAGAAATACAATTTTAGGTGTAAGGTTAATTAAATACAGTGTATCGGTATGATATCCCGCAAATGAAAACTCGAGCAAATCACCCACCCTCGCCGCAATTGTAAACTGCCCTGCAGCTTTGGTTAACTCTACCCTGCTATTGTTCAAATTCCTTACCTTAACATTCTGTAGTGGAAACGTTTTATTATCGTAATCATATACAGAACCAGAAACAGTCAATTGTGCCATTAGTTGAACCGGAACAACAAGTATCAATAACAGGAGTAGATTTTTAAGCATAGTCAAATGTAGGTCTGTTTTCCAGGTAAATATTATAATTTAACAATCTTTAACAGGAAAAGTTTTACAGCATCTATACTACAAATGCGGAGAATCAGGTGTGGTCTTATTTAAGTACAGCGGCGTATTGTTCTTCTGTAAAACTAATCAGCACTGCATTACCATCAACTTCAACTATCGGGCGTTTTATGGCGCTATTATTCTGAAGTAAAACCTCGACAGCTGTTCTTTGGTCGATTACCTTTTGTTGTATTTCAGGACTCAATTTCTTCCAGGTTGTACCTTTTTTATTTAAAACAACTTCCCATCCAAAAACCTCACACCATGCATTCAGCTTTTCAGCAGTGATGCCCTTTTTTTTGAAATCATGAAACTCAGGGTTAAAGCCATTTTCATCCAACCATACTCTGGCTTTTTTAACAGTATTGCAATTTGGAATTCCGTAAACGATCATGTTCACAAAATTAGAATTTAATTCAGCACTTTTTTTCAGGGTTTCATCACATTTTAAAATTTGAAAGCGTCAAGGTTTGTACTATTGCATAATCAATTGAAGATCTGGTAAAACAACTCAACCTTAAACAAGATGAATCAAAAAGAATTAGCAAAACTCGAATTATGGATAGTTACAGGCTGCATTATCGTTGCATTCATATTCTCTCTTATCGACAGGTCATTAACGCCAATAAATGCAGGACTTAATCAATCTACCACCATAAATGGAATTTCTAAATCCACCATTTCAATCATTGGTGAAAACTTTATCCCCATACTTTTCAATTACCTGATCATTTACATCTGTTATCTTTTTCTTGTTTTCCATGTAAGTCCTGAACTTAACAAAAAAGAAGGCCGTCCGTCCAAGAGTGTAGCATTAGTATTTTTACTTATTGTTGCAGCGCTGATAATAGATACCATCAGCGTCTACTGGGCCATTCTTCTTGCACTCAAATTATTATTCATTTTATTTACGTGTAACAGAGCGAACAAAGAAAACGCATTTTATATCGAAGCGGGTTTTCTAACCAGTACATGGATACTTGCACTATCAGCAGTATTTCTTTTATCCTTTCACTATATAGTGAAAGTGTATTTCCTAGTGGTAATCCCTATTGCCATTGTCATGTATCTATACTCCGTCTACTTCCTGATCCCAAAGATTTACCATAAAAAATGGAAACTCACCAATTACTTCTTCAAAGTGTTATTAATATCCTTTGTTACATCTCTGGCACTTGGAGGTATCTTCGGTCTTCTGATCTCTTCAAATAATTACTACAGCAATTCAATTAGTATGCAATCTACTTTCAGTTCAATTTCCCTTCGATTACTCTATATCATGGGCCGATCAGAAGAACTGACAATGACAATTGCTTTTGGTACTGCCTTAACACACTTGTTTTTAATTGTCCCAATCTCCTGGAATATCTATAAAGAACGAAACGATTTAAATGCCGAAGAAATCATTACACTAAAAACAGAACTTGGTAAATCCGATGCAAACCTCAACTTCCTAAAATCTCAAATCAATCCGCATTTTTTATTTAATGCTTTAAACACCTTATACGGGACCGCTCTACAGGAAAAAGCTGACCGAACAGGTGAGGGCATTCAAAAGCTGGGCGATATGATGCGCTTTATGCTGGAAGAAAATATAGCCGATAAGATCCTGCTCTCCAAAGATGTTGACTACCTGAACAACTATATCGCGCTGCAAAAACTAAGGACTTCAATTTCTTCCGATGTGACTATAGATACGCAGATTGAAGAGCAGACCAACACGCTCCGAATAGCACCAATGCTATTAATACCCTTTGTTGAGAATGCCTTTAAACACGGTATTAGTCTACAATCTCCCTCACACATCAAAATCACCTTACAAACAAGCGGCAATACCTTATATTTTGATGTGCATAATAGTATTCACTCAAAAAAAGACAACGATCCTGAAAAATTACAAGGCGGTATTGGCCTGCAAAATGTAAAACAACGATTAGCATTACTCTACCCTAACCAACATGAACTGATCATCAGAGAAAATGCAAAAGAATTTTTCATCCACCTTACGCTTCAGCTTTCAGGAAATGACTAATTTTAAAACATGATAGCAATCGCGATAGATGATGAACCTATAGCTTTGGATGTGGTGGAATCCCATGCATCCAAAGTGCCCTTTGTTGAATTGGTTGCCAGTTTTACGAATGCCTTTGATGCCATTACCTTTCTGCAGAAAAACAAAGTAGACCTTATTTTTCTGGACATCAAAATGCCAGATATCAGTGGTATCGATTTCCTGAATAGCTTGAGCAACCCACCAATGGTTATTTTCACTACAGCCTATTCAGAACATGCAGTAAAAAGCTTTGAATTAGATGCAATCGACTACCTGCTAAAACCATTTTCCCTTTCCCGCTACTTAAAGGCTTGTAACAAGGCTCAGGAGCTTTTTACCTTAAGAAACAAGGCTGAAAATGACGAACAACCTCTTTCCATATTTATTAAAGATGGTTATGAGCAGATAAAAGTACTTATCAACGACATTCTCTATATTGAAGCATCGGGCAACTATACACAATTACACCTGCTTAATGACGTCCTCATCAGCACAAGAGTTCCCCTTAATGAAATGCTATCACTCCTCCCAGCCAGGAAATTCATCCGAATTCACCGAGCCTTCATTATCGCCAGAGAAAAAATCACAAAATTCGACCGCAGTCAGATCTGGATAGGAAACAAATCCCTCCCGGTTGGGGCCACGTACCTTCAATGTTTACAGGAATTAGGTTAAATTTGGCACAAATTAGGCCCTAACAATCCACGAATTAAATATTATCGTTAATATTGTTGATCCCAACTGATATTGACTTTAAAAATCGACCCTATAATGTTTAAACTGACTTTTAAACAACAAGTATTAACAGGCTTTACTGTTTCTTTGTTGTTTGTCCTTGTTTCTGCAATAACATCTTATTTCAGCATTGATAAACTAAATAATGACACCAAATGGCAAGCCCATACCTACGATGTCATGAACCTTGTTAAAGACATTGAGACCCAGGTGTTGAGTTCGGAAACCGGACTGAGAGGATATATTCTCGCACAAGATCCCCAATACCTTGTCTCTTATAATCAAAACGCACCTAAAATCCTGGTTACAAGTCAGGAATTAAAGAAAATCATCAATCCAAATACGGTCCGGACTGCTATAGTAGATTCTATCGACTTCTACGCACACCAGAAAGTAGACGAAATGAAAATGGTGCTACGTACCCATGAAATTAATGGCAACGAGGCTGCAGCATTAAGAGTAATGAACGGAAAAGGCCAGTTATTCAAAAATAAAATACTGGAATTTAGTGGACAGCTCATTCAGTCTGAAAAGCAATTATTAATTGAAAGGAAGGAATCTATTTCAAAAAGCAGTCAGCAAAGTGAAATAGTTGTGGTGCTTAGTTCCTTTATCATATTCGGTTTGATTCTTTTTCTTTTCTCTTACATTAAAAAAACATTTAATCAGCAAAAGGAAACCGAAGCACAGATCCTGGATTCCAATATCGAACTGGAAAAAATATCGACTGAGAATCAACAAAAAAACTGGCTACTTTCCGGAGCTACCGCAATCAATGAAGCGATGCGTGGTGAACAGGAAATTGAAGAACTCGCTGCCAATATTACCACCGGAATTTGCAATTATATAGAAGCACCAATTGGCGCCTTCTTCCTCGTTAATCAATCAAAAAAGACACTGCGTTTTGAAGGAGGGTATGCCTACCAGCACACCAGGAATATAAGGGCAGAGTATCGCTTTGGTGAAGGTTTTGTAGGGCAAACTGCAGCCGAAAAGAAAAGTAAAATTTTCGACAACATTCCTGCCGACTACATAAAGGTCAACTCCGGATTAGGAGACGCTCCTCCTACCTGCATTTACCTGATCCCGATCGTATTTGAAGATCAAACAATTGCCGTAATAGAATTAGGACTAAGTAAAAAGCCAAGTGATACTGTTTCCCTGTTCCTTAATACCATTGCTGAAAGCATTGGTGTAGGTGTTAACAGTGCTGTGGCTCGTATAAAGCTAAGAGCATTATTTGAGCAAACCCAACAGCAGGCTGAGGAGCTGGAAAGTCAACAGGAAGAATTACGTACCACCAATGAAGAACTTGTTTACAAATCTGAGCAGTTACAGGCTTCAGAAGAAGAATTAAGGGTACAACAGGAAGAATTACGCCAAACCAATTCAGAGCTGGAAGAAAAAGCGCAGCAACTAGAAGAACGCAACATTGCAGTAAACCAGGCAAAAGAAGCGATGAGCCTGAAAGCGGAAGAACTAGAAATTTCCAGTAAATATAAATCGGAGTTCCTGGCAAATATGAGTCATGAATTAAGAACACCTTTAAATAGTATCTTAATTCTCGCCAGAATATTAAAAGAAAATCGTCCGGAAAACCTTAACGAAGATCAGATCAAATATGCGGGTGTAATTCACAATGCCGGAACTGACCTGCTTACGCTAATCAATGATATCCTCGATTTATCTAAAATTGAATCTGGCAAGCTTGATCTGACGATTTTGCCGGTAAAACCTATATCTATTAAGCAAGATATGGAGGCCTTATTCAGTGAATTGGCAAGAAGCAAAAAAATCACCTTCAATACAATATTGGACAAAGGATTGCCAAAAGAACTCCTTACCGACCAGTCCAGAGTGGAACAAATTGTTAAAAATCTCCTTTCAAACGCCTTCAAATTTACACCCGAACATGGGGAGATTACACTGGAAATCAGCAATACAAAACCAGGCACAACATTCTACTCCAGCCAGTTAAAAACAACTACAGAAGATATTATCGCCATCTCAGTAAAAGACACCGGAATTGGAATTCCTGCAGACAAGCAGAAACTTATATTCGAAGCTTTTCAACAGGCCGACGGATCGACCAGTAGAAAATATGGAGGCACAGGATTGGGCCTTTCAATCAGCAAAGAATTGGCGCATATCCTGGGCGGAGAAATTCAGGTTAAAAGCAGACAAGGTGAAGGAAGTAAATTTACCTTCTTCATTCCTAAAAATCACAGTTTAAACGATCAACTCCATCAGGATATAACAGTGGTTGAAGAACCCGTTATTACAGTCATCCCGGAGCCGCTATCAACTCCATCTAACAACAATAAAGATCAAAAATTACTAATTGTTGAAGATGATCTGGTCTTTGCCGATGTACTTAACGATTATGCCATCGAAAAAGGCTTTGAGCCAATTCTTGCCCATAGTGGCGACGTTGCCCTTGAAATGGCTTTCTCTGAACTGCCGGATGCTATCGTACTAGACATTATGCTGCCTGTTGTTGATGGCTGGACCATCCTGAAAAAACTTAAAGCTGATCCCCGGACCAAACATATCCCCGTACATATGATGTCGGCAGGAAATGAAAAAGTAGGAAAAGCGAAAAAAGAAGGCGCCATAGGCTTTTTGAAAAAACCAGTTGAAAAAGAACAGCTGGATGAAGCTTTTGACCTGTTAAGTGCTGCCCACTTAAAGTACAATCTCAATACCGTACTTGTTATTGAAGACCAGGAGCTACACAGCACTGTGCTTACTCAACAATTAACAGATAAAGGAGTTGAAGTAAAACAAGCGTTTACTGGTAAAGAAGCATTATCGCTACTAGAGGAATATACTTTTGACTGCATCATCCTTGACTTGAAGCTCCCGGATATTTCCGGCTTCGACTTACTGGATACCATCAAGGCCCAACCCGGCCTGGCACATATCCCGGTAATTATCAATACGGCCATGGAATTGGATCAGGAAAAAATGGCGCATATCATGAGGTACACAGAGGCTATGGTGCTTAAATCCAATAAATCTAACGATAGGTTGATTGATGAGGTGAGCCTGTTTATGAATAAATTAAAACAGGATGGCCCGATTTCTTCACCGTCTATCAATAACACGAGCCCGGGCAAAGCATCATCAACCATGGAAAAGGTATTGAGAGATAAGACCATTCTTATCACTGATGATGATATGCGCAATATCTTTGCCCTTTCAAGTGCACTTCAAGCGTATGACCTTAAAATTGTTATTGCAAACAACGGCAGAGAAGCTATAGAAAAACTGGACGCCCATGAAGAGATTGACCTGGTATTAATGGATATCATGATGCCCGAAATGGATGGCTATGAAGCTATGCGTGCTATCCGGAGCAAAAAGAACTTTGCCAAGTTACCCATCATCGCCTTAACCGCCAAAGCAATGAAGAACGATAGAGAAAAATGTATTGAAGCAGGGGCTAATGATTATATCTCCAAACCGGTTGATATGGACAAATTACTTTCTATGTTAAGAGTCTGGCTAAGTTAAAATGGATAAAGAGACCGATACCATCAGCTATGAAGAGCTTGAAAACCTCGTCGCCTTCATAAAGAACGTGCAGGGCTTTGATTTCAGTGATTATTCTGCTGCTTCACTAAAAAGAAGAGTTACCAGAATTATGCAGCTGCAAAAGCTTAGTCTGTTTGACCTGAGGACCTTATTAACCAATGACCAGGATTACTTTGAATCATTTTTGATTGAGGTAACGGTTAATGTTACTGAGATGTTCAGAGATCCTTCATTTTACAAATCCGTAGCGAACAATATCATTCCTTATCTAAAGTCCTATCAACGGATTAAAGTATGGAATGCAGGTTGTTCTACCGGCGAAGAGCTCTATTCATTTGCTATTTTATTTTCCGAGGAAAATTTATATGAACGCTGCTTCTTTTATGGCACGGATATTAATACAGATGTATTAGAACAAGCTAAAAATGGAATCTATAATTTGCAAAAGATGAAGCAGTACTCCGAAAATTTTCAGAAAATAGGCTCCAGTAATACATTATCCAACTATTATACGGCCAAATACGACGCAGCATCTATTAACCACTCCTTAAAAAAGAATATTCTTTTCTCAGTACACAATTTGGCTTCAGATGGTGTTTTTAACGAATTTCAGGTCATATCATGTCGTAATGTGCTGATTTATTTCAATTCAGAATTACAAAAAAAGGTAATAGAACTATTTTATAATAGTTTAGCTAATTTTGGCTTTTTATGTCTAGGGTCAAAAGAAACATTAAGAAGTACAGAGCTCGGGCGCTTCAAAGTAATAGACAAAAAAAATAACATTTACCAAAAAATAGCATAGCGAATACCCCGCTTAAATTAAGAATAAAAAGCATGGAAAAAATTAACATATTAGTTGTTGATGATAGACCCGAAAACATTATTGCCCTTGAAGCGCTGCTGCAAAGAAAAGATATCAATATAATCAGTACCACCAATCCTAATGAAGCCTTACGATTATCATGGGAAATGGATATTGCCATTGCAATGATAGATGTTCAAATGCCAGAAATGGACGGTTTTGAACTGGTTGAAATTCTAAAAAGCAACCCGAGGACCAAAGATATACTGATCATATTTGTTACAGCCATATCCAAAGAAACCAAGTACGCAGTTAAAGGACTAAATACCGGCGCTGTCGATTATCTTTATAAGCCCTTAGACCCCTTCGTTACCTCTGCAAAGGTTGATTCATTTATCCAATTTGTAAGAAACCAAAGGGAAATAAAGAAAAAAAACAAAGAGCTTGAAGCTTATCAGAAAGAACTGATTAAGGCTAAAGAATTGGCTGAGCAGGGTAAAAGGATTAAGGAGAACTTCCTGGCTAATATGAGCCATGAAATTCGCACACCCATTAACGGGATTATCGGAATTGCACAGCTGTTAAAGAAAACCGACCTCAGCGATGAGCAGCATGAAATGCTTAGCCTGCTAGAGGTCTCTTCAAATTCATTACTGGGGGTGATTAATGACGTCCTGGACCTGTCAAAAATAGAATCAGGTAAGTTTAAAATCAACAGAGCGCCGACCGATATTACTAAATTATGTCAGTCGATTGTCGACCTATTACGCATACCTGCCGTTGAAAAAGAGCTTAACCTAGACATAGATCTTGATCCCGAACTGCCCGGTATGATCCTGGCTGACTCGCTTCGCTTAAATCAGATTTTAATGAACCTGATTGGAAATGCGATTAAGTTTACCCATGAAGGCAGTGTGATTTTAAAAGTTCAAATCCTCGACAGAAAGGGAAACAATGTTCAGATTAAATTCTCTGTTATTGATTCTGGAATTGGGGTAGCAAAAGAGAATCTTGATAAGATTTTTGAAACGTTTGAGCAAGCAGATGAGCAAACAACCATTAAGTTTGGAGGAACCGGATTAGGCTTATCTATCGTCAAAAATCTCGCAAAACTAAAAGGAGGTACACTGGAAGTTCAGAGCGAAGAATCCAAGGGTAGCACTTTTGCCTTTAACAACTGGTACGAGATAGTTAAGGAGGTAGAAGTGTACAGTAAACCTACCGAAGAGTTGCTGGGGCCGCTTAACAATTTAAAGATTCTTGTTGCTGAAGACAACCCAATCAACAAATTCCTTATCACCAAAATCCTGAAAAGCTGGCAGATTGAAATGGATATTGTAGAAAATGGAAAAGAGGCACTAGATAAATTGAGAGAAAATGAATATGATCTGATCTTAATGGACACCTTCATGCCTGTTATGAATGGCCTGGAGGCCATCAAACTCATTCGGGAGGGTTATGCCAGCGGAAAGGAAAATACACCTATCATCACGTTCTCTGCTGCAGTTATGGATACGGATAAAGAAACAGCCATAGCTGCCGGAGCCAATGACGTAATCAGTAAGCCTTTCGAGCCAGCAATACTACACAAGAAAATACAGGAATACACTACTGGTTAAAAGCAGTCATCGTTTTGGCGGGGCCAACCGTAACAAAGCTTTTAATCAGTTCAGTACTTCTATCTATTAATGCAGGCAGTTCCGGCAGTTCGTCTTTATCAAAAGGAGACAACACGTAATCTGCCTGCCCACCTCTGCCAAAATTATCGCTGATGCCGAAACGTAAGCGTGGATAACCTTGTCCGCCACAAAGTCCTTCTATACTCTTCAAACCATTATGACCTGCACTGCTTCCTTGTAATTTAAGTCGCAGTTTACCTAATGGTAAAGCCAGGTCGTCAACAATCACGAGCACATTTTCAAGTGGAATGCGTAGTTCCTGCATATAGTAATTCACAGCTTTCCCGCTTAAGTTCATATAAGTTGTGGGTTTAATGACATGCAGTTTCTTACCCTTAAAACCAACCTCAGCATAATAAGCCAGGCGAGTATTCGAAAACGTTCCCTCCTGCTGCTTTACCAGCTCGTCTGCAATCATAAAACCAATGTTATGGCGAGTATACGCATATTCAGGGCCAATATTCCCTAAACCAACAATTAAGTACTTCATCTTGTCACAAATATAATTTAATTTTTAAACGGTTGCAGTACAAAAAAAAGCAGCACCTATCCGGTGCTGCTTTTTATATTCATCTGCTAAGCAAAAATTATTTTTTACCAGCTGCTTGTTCTGCTTGTTTTAAAGCTCTAGACATACCAACAGAAACGATAGTATCTTCACCAGTGTTAGTGATAGTGTAGTTACCTTTTGCAAGATCACGTACACGGAACAAGTTACCAACTTCCATTTTAGCGATGCTCACTTCAACTGTTTGAGGCATATCCTTAGGGAATGCTTTAACACGAAGTTTACGTAATTTCTGAACCAATTTACCACCCATTTTAACACCTGGAGAAGTACCGGTTAATTTAACAGGGATTTCCATTAAGATTTCTTTGTCATCAAATAACTGAAGAAAATCTACGTGTAACAATACATCTGTTAATGGAT
>Ga0065714_10065018_pt1 | contig 13917 bp, 11 predicted proteins | sample MisRhiReplicate2_FD_59101 | JGI IMG/M metagenome (GOLD analysis project Ga0065714, IMG submission 59101) | Miscanthus rhizosphere microbial communities from Kellogg Biological Station, MSU, sample Rhizosphere Soil Replicate 2: eDNA_1 v2... | ecosystem: Host-associated > Plants > Roots >...
GTTTGTGCCCTTCTATTTGACAGTGTGTCTCGCCGGTTTTGCGGCGGCTGTGATTGTGCCTAAGTTGCCACCGCTATCGTGGAAGAAAGACAAATACATAGACGATACCCCACGCATGCCAGATGATGAGCTGATCCCCGCGGGTCACAACGCTTTCTCTTGGGGTTTTGATAAAGCCTTAGAAAAAGCCGCCAGTGCCGGTGGCATCAAAGCCGTTTTGAATGAAGGCGTTAAAAACGTTGTCGATATGGTGTTTGGCATTATCCCTGTGGTAATGGCCATTGGTACGCTGGCGCTGATTATCGCCGAGCACACGCCTATCTTTAACTATCTGGGTATGCCGTTTATTCCATTACTCGAATTGCTGCATATTCCAGAAGCCACTGAAGCCTCTAAAACGATTGTGGTGGGTTTTGCGGATATGTTTATTCCGTCAATTCTGGCCAGCTCAATTGAATCAGATATGACTCGCTTTGTAATTGCGGCCTTGTCTGTGACTCAGTTGATCTACATGAGCGAAGTGGGCGCATTGCTTATCGGCAGTAAAATCCCCGTCAACTTTGTTGAGCTCTTCGTGGTGTTTATTCTACGTACCTTAGTGACTCTGCCAGTTATCGCAGGTGTGGCGCATTTACTGTTCTAAAAGCTAACGGCAACAATAGCTCAGCTAAAAGGGGAGTCAGGTTAACTGACTCCCCTTTTTTGTAGTAACTCATACACGAACTGACAGTTTTGATTATATCGTATGACTTAATCGTACAACCTCCACTCGTAACCACACAACTCACGTTTGGGATACTTAAAAGCTGGATCTGATTGATGGATGAGTCATGGTATTTGCTCGACGACACGCAGCTTGTCCATCCGTGGATACTCGACCGCCCGTCTGATGTGAAAGGATTCACAAATACCGCGATGGCATGGATGCCAAAAAGCGGCCATGGGGCGGACGGTCGTCTCGCTAATCACCATGGCTCACCTTTGGGCATTTGCGTAGCTTGTAGATTTAAAAGCGTACGTAACGCACTTAGGGACAGAAGCTAGCTGCGTTTTTTCGCAGGATAAACTTCATTTCGGATAAACAAAAATAATCCAAAGAGCTGAATCGTGAACAGTGACGAACTTAAGAGTGTAGCGCTTGGCTTGACGCTTTGCCTTTACACCATTTCCCACTGTTGTGCTGATTTTTAAACTCACACATGCTATCCCATCGACCGCTTATACCACTGTATTGACGGCGAAATTTTTTGGCAGAAGTCAACCAAGCATCGGGCGTAATGCCTAATTCATTGAGCAGTTTTGGCTGTTGATTATCGATATAGCCTTTTTTATCATGACGAATTGCTCGGCCTGTCCAATCAATCAGTTCCAGATAATCGGCAAAATGAAACGGAATGCCCGTTTGCTGATGAAGATGTGTTGAACCATCAAATTTGGCGAGGGATTGGTGTATTGTTTGCGGTCGTTTTTTTGCGGATTGAGCCAGTGTGTTAAGTGAGGAAAAAGCGCCATCTTGCAGGTCTAGCAAGCTAATTATTTCTTGAATCGATGTAAAATCAGAGGATTGCAAAGAATCAGCAATGCCCGCCCTGATTGGATTTAAATCCACATACATCATGCACGCCAGCAAGGCTTGTTCATCTAACAGCGCTTGCGATTTAAACCGACCTTCCCAGAAAGCGCCTTTACATTCATCTTCACGATTAGCCTTACGGGCGATTTCTTCATTTAAACAGCGCATAAACCAAGATATGCTGTATAAGCGCTCATGCCACTCAGTAAGTAAGCCATCAAGCAGCATGACTTCACCCTCGATTAAAGCATCACCACTCATATACTTAGTGGCGACGGCATGGCCTTTAGTGATTTGGCACCAGCGGCTGATAATGTCTTTTTACGTTAACGATTTTGCCTTGTCGACATCAATTTTAAGCACTAAATGATAGTGGTTACTCCCTGTCTATTTCGCAAAGAGGACATAAGCACAAATATCGATGCAGAAGAATAGCAAGTAAAGCCTTGATTTTATAGACAACCAAGCCGCGCCTACGCTCATAACTGCGACCTGTGAGTTTATCCTCACCACACAAAAAAAGCCCTACGAACACAGCGATTTATCACATGATAGAAAGGCGACGCATTGGCATCAATTAACTGTCTTCTGGCCGAAGTCATAGCAAACTCCACACAGACAAAATCAGGTTAATTTAGAGCCTAGTAGAAGTGGCAGAAAAACACAAAAAGATGTGGCTGTCCTTGCCTTATAATCACGACATGGTGTCGCACATCACTCATCCTTATCATTCAAATTAAGCACATATCCAACTGAAAAAAAATAGAAAATTTACGAAAGCTGATCTAATTAATTGTATATAAAGCGACACTATGACAGCGCAACGGCATAAAAAGCGACATTGAGCCAAAGCAGACCTTGCGGCAGCAGACAACACCCATTCCCCTTCGCTGCCGAAAGCGTTGCGGAAAATAGCGTAGCCGAGACATGGACGTCGATGCGCAAAGGTCGAGCTGGGAGCGAGTCCTGAGCATCGCCAGATTTTCAGCATAAGCTTAAGGGGGATTCTGCGACGTGGGTCTGCAGGGGGATTGATAAGGGGGCGAGGCTGTCTAGCCTCCTATCCTTTGGTGTGGAGCGAGCATCACCGCTCACGCACATCCATGTCCTACTCGGTATTAGTACTTCCTGTATGTCTTCCTCGACTTTCGCAACCGCAGTTTGCGGTAACGAAACCCACCAACTAAATATACCAACTAAATATACCAACGGCTTAACGTCGTTGGCTGTCCACGCAAATGATTCTGCACTGTGGTAAACATATCGATCATTCGATGGTGATAAGTGTGATTCTCCATCAGCGTCGCCAAACCGTGTGCTGCGATAGCTTGTCGTTCAGTGTCGTGTTCAAGGTAATACTCACAGATTTCCATCAAATCTTGCGTATCTCGAAAGATCACTAAGTCCTTACCAATTGAGAACAGTTGATGCAGATCTTGCTTCTCATTGGTGAGCAGAAATCCACCACAACTTATGACGTCAAACACTCGCAGTGGCAAGCCGTATTCCACAAAAGAGCGAGCTAAATTGATATTGATTTTGGCATGCTTGAATATTTTCGGCATCAGACTGTAGTGGTCAGCGTAACCCGCATACCCCTTCGCAAATGCTTGCCATTCGTTGTTACCGTAAACTCGAATTGGTAAGCGCTGTTCTAGGGTGTGAATTAATTCGATTCGTTCTCGCCACGAATGCTCTCGACCCAATAAGTAGGCCAACTTTTCCGCGGTCGTGAGATGGTGATCGCCAGCTAAATGGTAGCCTGATTCCTGTCTAATGGAGGCTATCAACTCTTCACTAATCTGTTCGGCTAGCTCGAAAGTGTCACTGGGGGTATTCAAGCTTTCAATCAAGCTGTTGCAGCTGACTAATGTCGCTGCGGTTAACTTGGGCATAATGAATGAGTGATATTCAGTTTTGGTCAGATTGCCTACAAGGGCTATATCATTGGCCAGAGACGCATCGTCTTCATGTTGCAACACTTGGTTTATCCGCACTAAGTTGGCGGCGACTGGCAGGTGATATACCTGTTTCACACCTTGGTCTCTCAGTCGTTGAGCAACGACAACATCGTACATAAAGGTGAAACTGCAGGAATTATTAATCGCTTTATCGTAAACGGAGTAGCAGGGCGTATCGATTACCCAAGCGAGATAGGGAATTTTTAGCAGTTCACACGCTTCAGAAACATACTGGTTAAAGTTGATGGTAAAAACATAATCGGGCCTATCCGTCATGATCCTCATGACGTTTTCGTTTATTGGCAGATAACTGACTAAAAAGCCAAGATTGACCAACGCATCGACACAGTCCTGCGCCACCACAGGATGCTCAAACACCATGATTCTGGCTGCATTAGTATTGTTTGGCGTGTCATCCATGATGTGGTCTCCTGATATTAATCGTTGCTCACCGAAGCGAAATTTGCGGCGTTATTAAAACATTCCGTAGGTTAAATCATACGGTTACTGCGAAGTCACTATACGATTAATTTGGCTATTTTTGAACCGTATTCATCTACCGTCTTGTCTAATGCGTTTATATGGTGGGTTACCAAACCAAGGTAACCACGCCCAACACAAAAAATATTATCGCACAGGCGCGATGAATCAGCGTCATTGGCAATTTACCCGCTCCCATACTGCCAGCAATCACCACTGGCACGTTCGCTAACAACATACCGAGCGTCGTGCCAATCACCACCCAGAATAGCTGTTTATATTTGGCGGTAAGTACAACGGTGGCAACTTGGGTTTTATCCCCCATCTCGGCGAGGAAGAACAACACAAAGGTAGCAAGAAAGGCACCATAGCGGTAGAAGCGGTTGTCTTCATCATCGGCTTTTTAAGGAACGAGCACCCACAGTGCGATGGCAATGGCAAGTGACGTCGGCCGACAGCCAACTGGACGCCCATTGACCTACGTAAGCGGGGCGTTAAATGAGCCACCCATTTTAAATCAATGGATGGTTATCCTGACAGGCATGCTGGCTGACTTTGGTTGTTAAACATCACTAATCTCTGCAGTCTTATCAGCCCAATAAACTGCAAATGACCTAACTGGCATTGCGGACATGACCACCAACAGTCCTCCTTAATCAAAGGACTCGCCAATACCACCTGCGGCTTACGTAGTTGCCGCTGGATAAGCGCGAACTTTTTGCGGCGGCAAGCATTGGCAAGAAAACCAAAATGTCTCACTCGCATCAGCCCTTTGGGCAATACATGCAATAAGTAACGGCGGATAAACTCATCACTGCTTAGCCGCATTTGCTTATGCTGCTGACCATCACGATAATCCTTGTAGTGAAAACTGACATGCTCTGCGGTCACGTCGGCAATTCTTGATTCATGCAGCATGCCTTTACGGGTATAACGCCCGAGATATTCCACCACGGTTTCGGCGCGGCTCAGACACGCTTTGCTGTAAACACACCACGGCTTTGCCATTAAGGTTTCAGCCGCAGGGATAGCCAGCTCATGTTGTCGCAGCGCCCGTAATAACTTGGCCCGATACACGGTGGACAAGGCTCTAACCGGAAACAGATAATCCGTTTTCACGGCATGCCAATCCCCCTCTGACGTCACTACCCCGCCAGGAATTAAGCAATGCAAGTGGATATGTTGACTCAAGGTTTGCCCCCACGTATGCAGCACCATAGTGCAACCCAATTGCCCCTGAAGGTGTTTCCGTTTCATGCCAAACTGCGCAAGCGTCTGCCACACAGACTCAAACAGGGCGCTGTATAACGGCTTGGCAGCGTAGTGCGCCAAGATGTTCAACTCGTGGGGTAAGGTAAAGACCAAATGGAAATAGCGACAAGGCAAGACTTGCGCCTGCTGCGTAGCAATCCACGCTTGCGTCTGCCTTCCCTGACAACGAGGGCAATGCCGGTCACCACAGGAGCAAAATACCTGCTGCACATACTGGCAAGTATCACAACGCCATTGCTGTATGCCTAAGGTTTGCGTGCGACACAATTGAATATGCTGGCAGACTAAGGCTTGCTGTTCGGTCAGTTTATGCTGCTGTTGGTAGTGGGCTAAGTGCTGATGAAGGATATCGCTTAAATGGTAGGTGGTTGCCATGGCATCCCCCCAAGACTTGCTAGCAAGTCACGCCCTTGATGACCCAATTCCGGCGACCAATGCAAGTAGCGCTCGGTAGACTTTATACTGTGATGACCAAGTTGGGCCTGTAATTGATGAAGTGGCATACCCGCTTGTAATTGATGGGTCGCATAAGCATGCCTTAGGCTGTGTGGACTGCATGGCTTAGTGATACTCGCTAAGCGGGCCGCCTTCGCTAACGCTTTACGAAAGGTCGACTCATGCAGCGGATAAACCACATCATGATAGGTCGAGGCAAACAACCATTCGACGGGATGATACGCTTGCCAATACTGACGCAACAGGGTGAGTAAAGTCGGTGAGAGTATCACCCAGCGGTCGCAGGCACCCTTGCCTTGACACACTTTGAGCAACTGCCGCTGCCCATCGATATCAGCAACCTTAATATGGGTTAACTCACTGACACGCAAACCACAACCATAACACAGCGCCAACATAGCGCGTTGTTTCAGGTTTTGACAGTGACACAGCAATGCCGCGATATCTTGGCAGCTAAGCAATTGCGGCAGCTTGTGTGGACGTTTAGGTAAACTCAACTGAACCGTAAAATCGCGCCCTAGGACATGTTCATAGAAAAAATGAATGCCATTAAGCTGTAGCTTTAAGGTGGCTCTGGAATGATGTCGCTCAAGATTTAAGTAACGGAAATAAGCCGTAAGCTGCTCATCCGTAATGCTATCGAGCGGTTGGTTTGCATAGTGCTGCAGTTGGGTGATGGCACGCAGATAAGCACTGCGTGTACGGGCCGAGTAACCACGTAAACTAATCTCATCATGGAATTGTTGCAGAAGTGATGACATGGTAGACCTCCTAGGTGAGGGGTTATCCCTAGGAGTAAGTGTGGAGCAGTGGTTCGCTTTAGGCTCCGCGCAGCGGCTTAGTTCAACATTTTATTAGTGCGCATGCGCGTTTCCAAACCTATTAACTAATTTTGGAAAAGTATATGCAATTAATTTTAAAGGGTTTTGTTAATTTTAGGCTGGATAAACGCGCAAACTAATGAGTGTAAAACACTCAAAAGCATCTAAATTTAAATACGACTGTATACCCATACATTGTTAGTCGCTTTACGGTAGGGCCAAACATTCGTTAAATAGATGAGATTTTGTAGGGCAATTTATTCGTCCGTTTTCGACTCACTAAATGAATGCTAGCAAGCTTTGGGGCAAGCTTGGGCTGTAAATGTACCGTGAGAAGCCCACTCTTTTTATACGTCTAAAGCTACTTGTCTTTGGTAAATGTCCCTGGGAAGAATGCATTAACTAGAGATTTAAAAAACATAATCCAAAATATAAATAAACCAAACAAATAATAACTAGAATCACTGGTTTGAACTGCTTGAATATTGGGTCTCATGTATTGATATGATAGAAGTATTTCAGTATCAGACTTTAATTGAAAAATTAAGCCATCTTCATGCCAGATTGAAACCCTTGTACCAATATTCAATTCTCTGGCCAGCATTCTACACTTTATTTCGCTAATCCTATCGGCAGTAAACAAATCTGGGAATGACACGATATTTAGATGGAAGTACGTATCGACTCTATCTGACTTGCTATAAGTCACTTCTTCTCTTCGGCATTCTACAGAATCAATTATTGTCGAATACTTATGTACTTTTGATATATCAGTCACTGTGTATTTAAACAATAAGAGAGCTAAAACCAAAACATTTACAATGAAAAAGCCAACAAGAAATATTGTTCGAACGATAACTGAACCATTAGATGAAAATTCGATAATGATATCATCTTCCTCATTGTCTCGAAGATCTTCGAACGTATGTTCCTTTTTTATGAACTCCCCTCTATCTTTTCTACGTTGGATTTCATCACATAATTGTTTATACCTTTCCGGATACTTATCTTTATTAATATTTTCATTAACATCCAACAATTCGTCCACTGTGTACTTTGTATAATCAATTAACACGATACTTCCCTTTACCTTAAGGATGAAATCAAAATCGTTTCTGGACACATTTTGATGGTAGCGTAACTTTAAACCATGAAACGAGCAAGGAAGAAGACCCTCTCTGAACACTCAGTCGCAGTACAAAATTTAGGTCAAGTTGGTGAGGTGCTAGGCGAGAACGGAAGGCTTCTCTGGCAAGCTTTGGGGCAATAGCTTTTTAGCTAAACGAACAGCAGAAGTGTTAATTAAGATTGGCATTGTTGCAACTGTGACCGTTGGCGGCATGGATGCCGTCGTCGAGCCCTCAGGGACGAGTTTATGGCGAGTCACAGGGGAAACAATGACAATTCATGCTGCAAACTGACAACAAAGTTAACTTGCCTTGGGGCAGAAGTAAGTTAAATCAACCTATCGGCTCTAACAGTATCCTGATGTGAATCTTGGCAGGTTAAATCTAAGCTAAACCACCTTGTTGTCATCTGCATGTCACTTAAGCTTCATCATTCAGTCAAAGCACGTGACTACTCTCTAAGGCAGTCAACAGCCGCATAGGGTGAAAATCAGATGACTGGAGCCAACTACAAAGGGCTTGAGCGCACGCTTAGCCACATACTCAACCATCCCCACAATAAGCCATCCACTATTAACACCGTCTCCTTCTCAACGCCAACCATTTCCAGCTTAATCAATGCGACGAACAGCCACACCACCACAGTTAACGCCCTCTGGCTATCGGATATCCATTTAGGCTGTAAAGATTGCAAGGCCGACTACCTGCTCAGTTTGCTTGAAACCGTGCGTTGTCAGCACTTGTATCTGGTCGGCGACATAGTCGATTTATGGGCGCTGAAACGTAAGCTGCATTGGCCTGATAGCCACAATAAGGTGCTACAAAAATTCATTGAACTGGCACAAAACGGCACCCAAGTGATTTATCTGCCGGGCAACCACGACGAGCTGATCAAACCCTATGCCGAACTAAGCCTGTGGAATATCAAAATTGCCCGACAACATATTCACCACGGAATTGGCGGCCATAAATTGTTGATGCTCCACGGGGATCAGTTTGATGCCGATGTGTGTGTCGGTCGCTTCTACGCCATATTGGGCGACCATTTATATGACTTATTGCTGTTCCTTAATCGCAATCTCCACAGCCTTCGGGAACGCTTAGGTTATCCCTATTGGTCACTGGCAAGTTACATCAAATCCAAAGTGGGTAAGGCTCAAGCCGCTATCGGACATTATCGCCAAGCGGTGCTCAACTATGCCCAGCATTTCGATGTTGACGGCGTGATCTGCGGCCATATCCATCAGCCAGAACTCTCAACTCACCCCAGAGCAGCACAATACTGCACGCCCAAAAGTACGCCTGAGCAGCGGCAGATCATCTACGCCAACGACGGTGACTGGGTTGAAAACTGCAGCTTAATCACAGAAACCCTTAACGGTGAATTACAGCTGTGTCGCTGGAATGAACAGACACTCAATCTAGATATTCTCAGCAGCATAGCGTTAGTGCAACAGCCGCCTGAGACGCACAAAAATAAACAACAAAAAACGGCAGCGCAGCAAATGCCAAACACAAATACCGGCGAAACTCGCCCAAGGGATGTTGCCTAACACTATGAATCAACTAAATAACATGACTCATCAATCAGATAACGCTATGGAACACAATGACCAGACGCTAAACAGCAACCTTAACCATAATAACCATGCCGTGCAGCTTGCTGCGCTAAAGCCGAAGAGCATGATTTTTACCGTTGATAATATGGTTGAACAAAATCTGCCGTCGATCAACGACAAACCTTGGCTCGCTAAACCCGCCAAGGCCATGCTGCGTTACCTGCTCAATGAAAAACAATGCAACGATATCGCCAATCAATATGCCTATTTACAGGGCGTGGACTTTGTCGAGCAAGTGCTAGCGAGTTTCGACTTTAGCTTTACCGTGCCCGCCAACGAGATAGCAAACATTCCCTGCGAAGGCCGAGTGGTGATTTTCGCCAACCATCCCATAGGTTCGCTCGATGGCTTAGCGCTGATCAAACTGATCAGTGAAATTCGCCCTGATATCAAAGTCGTCGCCAACGAACTCTTGATGGCGCTGGAACCCCTGCACTCAATCTTACTGCCAGTGCGCAATATGACGGGCGGCACACCGAAACAGCATTTAGAAAAAATCCACCAGCACCTGCGTAACGAAGGCGCTGTGCTGATTTTCCCGTCGGGCGAAGTTTCGCGCCTTCGCCCTAACGGCGTGCGTGATACCCAATGGCACTCTGGCTTTTTAAAAATGGCGATTTCCTGCAATGCGCCCTTACTGCCGATATTTTTAGATGCCAAAAACTCTGCGACCTTCTACGGCGCATCTATGATTTACAAGCCACTTGCCACACTGCTGTTGGTGAAGGAAATGTTCAAACAGGCCAAACGCAATATGCCGATCCGCATTGGCGAGCTTATTCCCAATGAAGCCGTGCGGTCGATGGACTTTCCACTCAAGACCAAGATAAAACTGCTTAAAAATCACTTGTATCGTATCGGCAAAGATAAAGATCCGCTGTTTATCACCCAAAGTGCTATCGCCCACCCTGAATCGCGCCGCGAACTGCAAGCGGCGCTGCAGCAATGCGAACTGCTAGGGGAAACGCAAGATAACAAGTTGATTTATCTATACCAGCACCACGACAGCAATCCCATCATGCGGGAAATTGGTCGCCTGAGGGAAATCGCCTTTCGCGCCGTGGGTGAGGGGTCGGGCAAACGCCGCGATATCGACAAATACGATTCCTACTACCAGCACTTAGTGCTGTGGGATAAAGAGCAATTTGAAATTGTCGGTGCCTACCGTTTTGCCAGTGGCGACAAAGTCTTAGAAAAATACGGCGAAAACGCCCTCTACAGCCAATCGCTGTTTCAATACGCCGACAGCTTTATGCCCTTCGTGAAGCAAGGCTTAGAACTTGGCCGTAGTTTTGTGCAGCCTAAATATTGGGGCAAACGCAGCTTAGATTATCTGTGGTTTGGCATAGGCGCTTATCTCGCCAAACACCCTGAATACCGCTACCTATTTGGCCCAGTGTCCATCAGCAATCAATTGCCCGGTAGCGCCAGAGAAATGCTCGTACACTTTTACTCGCGGGAATTTGCGCCTGCGCAGCAGATGGCGGTTTCCATGTCGCCCTTTGGTTTATCCAAATCCCAAAAAGCCAAGTTAGATGATTTATATTTCTCCGAGGATTATCAGAGTAACTTCAAGCAACTCAAACAAGTGCTCGCGAGTATGGGCGCCGCCGTGCCGACTCTTTATAAGCAATATGGTGAGCTGTGTAAGGCTGATGGGGTTAAGTTTCTCGCCTTTGGGATCGACGCCGACTTTGGCGATTGTATCGATGGCTTAGTGCTGGTGGACACCCACAAACTGAAAGGCAAAAAGTATCAACGCTACATAGGCGCGCACTTGCCCGAATCGGAGCGGATGCCAATCACAGCGGATGATGAGCCAGAGGTTCAAGATCTTTGAGTTAAAACTTTGTAATGGGTGTTGGCTAAACATGCACCACTCTGTTATAAGTAACTGTAATGCAGCGCATTAACAGAGTGCATCCTAGGATGCGCAAGCTTATCAGGGGATCATCATGCCGATCATTATCGCCGATATTATGAGTACCCGAGTCGTCACGGTTGAAATGGACGACCGATTAACTGTGGCGAAGGAAATCTTCGACCAAGCGAGCTTTCATCACTTGTTGGTCGTCGATGAGTATCAACTTGAAGGCGTGTTATCGGAGCGGGATCTGCTGCGTGCCATTAGCCCTAACTTGGGCAGTAGCGCCGAAACCGCAAGAGATTTAGAAACCCTGCAAAAACGTGTGCATCAAGTGATGACCCGTAATCCGGTTACCGTTGCGCCCCACATCAATTTAGACACGGCAACCCGTATTTTGTTAGACAATGATATAGGCTGCTTGCCGGTGTTAGAAGACGGTAAGTTGGTTGGAATTGTCACTTGGAAAGACTTACTGCGGGCCTATTGTGAATACCGGGCACAAAATCAAAGCGAGTGCTAATCCTAAGACTGCACTCGCTTCTGTTTACAATAACTCAGTTCAAATCACTCAGTTTGCCTAACTTAAATCGCCCAACCACCCATATAGAACACCACTAAACCTAAGGTAATAGCGAGCATGCCTAACTTGAGTTTGCGCCATTCACCACTACAGATACGGCCGACAACCAGAGTCACAAAGCCCAGCATAATACCAGTGACGATATTACAACTTAAGATGATAAACACAGCGCAGGTTAAGCCTGCCATGGCATCGACTTTATCGTCAAAATCAAGTTTTGCTACGTTACTCAGCATCAACAAACCCACATACATTAAAGCAGGTGCTGTCGCATAGGCAGGCACTAAGTAGCTTAATGGCGCTAAAAACATCATCAATAGAAACAGTACGCCCACGATCGTCGCAGTTAAACCTGTCTTACCGCCCGCCGCAGTACCCGCCGCCGACTCGATATACACAGCCGCTGGTGCGCCGCCCACTAAACCCGCCACCATACTGCTGACGGAATCTGAGGTTAAGGCTTTGCCGCCGCCGACAATATTGTCGTCTTTATCGAGTAAATTCGCTTGCCCAGCCACAGCACGGATAGTGCCAGTCGCATCGAAAATCGCCGTCATCACTAACGCTAATACGATAGGCAATACCACAGGATTAAAGGCGCCCATGATATCGAGCTGACCAATCAGTGAATGCTCTGAGGTTAAATCAGGCAAGGCAAACAAACCTTGGTATTTCACGCTCGGATCGAACACTAAACCAAATACCGATAACGCGATAATCACCAACAGAATACCGCCAGGTACACCACGGCGCTCTAAACCAATAGTTGCCGCTAAACCTAGAATAGTAGCAATAACAGGTAAGCTGTTAATGTCGCCCAACTTCACCGGCAAGCCTGCGCTATTGGCCACAATCAATTGCACGCTGTTAGTCGCAATCAATAGTAAAAACAAGCCGATACCTATACCAGTACCGTGGGCAATGCCCTTAGGTAAATTAGCCAGCACCCACTGACGAATACCCGTCACACTCACAAGCGTGAAGGTCACGCCCATTAGGAAAATCGCGCCTAAGGTAACCGGAATCGACATGCCCTGACCTAGCACTAAGCTAAAGGCCGTAAAGGCGGTGAGCGAAATCGCGCAGCCAATCGCCATAGGTAAATTTGCCCATAAACCCATGAGCAAAGAACCAAATGAAGCAATTAAACAGGTGGCGATAAACACGGCACCAGGATCAAATCCCGCTTGGCCTAACATGTTAGGCACCACAATCACTGAGTAGACCATAGCGAGGAAAGTTGTTAATCCCGCAATCACTTCTTGGCGAACTGTGCTGCCACGTTGTTGAATAGAAAAATAACGGTCCAGAAACGAACCAGAGGGTACGGCTGTTGAACTCAATTGCTCAGACATAATGTTGTTATACCTTGTGATCTCTTAAAATGGGGTCGGTACCAATTACCCTAAAACGCAATTGGCGACGCTGGCTGCGGCAGATTAGAGCCCCAAATCCATCAGACTTGGGTGAGAGATCCACATCATTTTCCTACTGTGGGAAAAATCCATGATCTGCAAGCAGTGATGCTTCGCGATGATTAAAAAGCCATTAATCATGTAGACGCAGCCGTTGTTGGCCGCGGATGATACTGGAATCTCCCAAAGATAGCTAAGACATCACCTGCACTTCGATAAAAAATTAGCGGCAAAAGCCGAAATCAGTTGTTCAAAAAACAGCCCAACCCTAGGCAATAACTGCCCATTGAACTAACATTAATCACCACCAAAGTCTGCCAGAGCAGCGCTAAGCTTACGCCCTTAAAAAGTTTTCATAATCTTTCATATATTGTCAAACCCCATTCATCACAGCAAGCAAGTCCATTCATATCTCCCCTCTATAGTGCTCCTATCAAAAATCGCTTTCGATCGGAGTCGACCCCAATGACAAAGCCAAACATACAAACACCTACATCAGAGAAATCCACGCGCAAAAATGAATTAAAAGCGCTCGGGTTCATCATCTTTTTACTCTTCCCCGCGCTCACTATCGCAGGGATCAGTATTTACGGCTTCATCATTTGGATGATCCAAGCCTTCGGCGGCGTTGTCGGCCACTAATTTATATCTATTAAACATATAGTTACTTTTTGAGGACGCGATTATGAAGTGGTTAACCAACCTCTGGTGTACACTGAACAAACCCACCAAAGCACTGACATTAG
>Ga0065714_10065019_pt1 | contig 13914 bp, 8 predicted proteins | sample MisRhiReplicate2_FD_59101 | JGI IMG/M metagenome (GOLD analysis project Ga0065714, IMG submission 59101) | Miscanthus rhizosphere microbial communities from Kellogg Biological Station, MSU, sample Rhizosphere Soil Replicate 2: eDNA_1 v2... | ecosystem: Host-associated > Plants > Roots >...
ATCGAATAACCGGCACCGAACGAACTGAGCACGGCGACCGAGCCGCTGGGCAGGTCATCCTGGTATTTGTGGAACGCAATCACCGAACCGGCCGAACTGGTGTTGGCGTAGCGGTCGAGGATCACCGGTGCTTCCTCTTCGGTGGCTTCGCGTCCCAGCAGTTTGCGCACGATCAAGTGGTTCATGCTCAGGTTGGCCTGGTGCAGCCAGAAGCGCTTCACCTCGCCTACGTTCAGCTGGTTTTCTTCCAGGTGGGCGCCGATCAGCTCGGCCACCATCGGGCAGACGTCGCGGAACACCTTGCGGCCTTCCTGGACGAACAACTTGTCGCGGCTACCGGCGCCCTCTTGCGCGGCGCGGTTGAGGAAGCCGAAGTTGTTGCGGATGTTGTTGGAGAACTTGGTCAGCAGCTTGGTGCTGACCACGTCGAACTGGTACGGCGAAGTCGCCAGGTCCGCCCGCTCGATGATCACGGCGGTGGCCGCGTCGCCGAAGATGAAGTGGCTGTCGCGATCGCGGAAGTTCAGGTGACCGGTGCACACTTCCGGGTTGACCATCAGGATCGCCCGGGCCTGGCCCAGTTGCACGCTGTTGGCCGCTGCCTGGATGCCGAAAGTGGCCGAGGAACAGGCCACGTTCATGTCGAAACCGAAACCTTCGATACCCAGGGCTTCCTGGACCTCGATGGCGATGGCCGGATACGGGCGCTGCAGGTTGGAACAGGCGACGATCACCCCGTCGATGTCGGCGACGGTGCGGCCGGCGCGCTCCAGGGCCTGCTTCGCGGCACCGATGGCCATTTCGCACAGCACCGACCACTCGTCGTTGGAGCGCTCGGGCAAGCGTGGGGTCATGCGTTGTGGATCGAGAATGCCGTCCTTGTCCATGACAAAGCGGCTCTTGATGCCGGAGGCCTTTTCGATGAACGCCGCGTTGGATTCGGTCAAGGCCTCGACTTCACCGCGCGCGATGGCGTCGGCGTTGTCGGCGTTGAATTGCGCGACATAGGTATTGAAAGATTGCACCAGCTCTTCGTTGGAGATGCTGTTGGCCGGGGTGTACAGGCCGGTGCCGCTGATGACGACGTTATGCATGGTCGTGTCTCTGATCTGTTCAGGCAGAAAGCATTGGCACCGACGTACCAATACACAAAGGGACTTTTCCCATCCGGGGAAGCAGCCCTGGCATCGCTTTATTCCGATCCGCCCGGGGCATTGAAGCTCAAAACCACGGGACCGGCATTTATAGCCGCGAAGTTTGCCATAAACGCTGGCGTTTGGCCCATTCTCCCTTCACTACAACACCATACCCTGTGGGAGCGAGCTTGCTCGCGATAGCGCTGGTTCAGCCAGCATTGATGTTGACTGATACACCGCTATCGCGAGCAAGCTCGCTCCCACAGGGGTTTCACAGGAGTTGACGGGTTTTGCCATCAACCCTCCACCTGCCCCCACTGCTTGCCCAGGCGCTTGTCCGAAATCGGCACCTTGGTCCCCAGTTGCTGGGCGAACAGCGACACCCGGTATTCCTCCAGCCACCAGCGGTACAGCTCCAGTTGCGGATCGCGCTTGCCTTCCTGGGCGTGTTTGCTGGCGCGGGCCTGGTATTGGGCCCAGAGGTTCGACAGCTCGCCGCTCCAGACCCTGTCCTTCTGCACCTGGCTACCGAGCTTCTCGAAGCGTTGCTCGATGGCCTTGAGGTAGCGCGGCAGTTCCTTGAGCCATTGATGTGGGGTTTCGCGGACGAAGCCCGGGTACACCAGGTGGCTGAGTTGCTGCTTGATGTCGTTCAGCGCCACGGCCTGGGCCAGGTCGATCTTGCCCTTGAAGCGTTTTTGCAGGCCATGCCAGAGCTTGAGGATGTCCAGGGTCAGCTTCGCCAGGCGTTCGGCGTGCTCGGTCCAGCCGCCGCGCTTGCGCTCGGCCAGGGTGGCCAGCGCGGCGCCGTCACGAGGCAGGCTCGCTTCGCCTTCAAGCACACAACTGTCGAGGCTGGCGAGCAGGATGTCTTCCACCAGGCTGTCGATGCGGCCCAGGTCGCGGTACAGCAGGCCCAGCTCCGTCAGCCCGGGCAGCTTGCCGCGCAGGAACTTGGCCGACTCGGCCAATTGCTGCATCAACAAGCGCTGCAAGGCGCGGCGATGCTGGAACTCGGCTTCGGCCGGGGTTGGGAAACGCCCTTCCTTGACCACGCCGCCCTCTTCCACCAGCGCCGGGTAGACCGTCATCGACAGCCCGGCGATCTTCTGTTGGGTTTTCTCGGCCACCGGGGCGAAGACCTTCGCCTCCACCGGTGCCTGGCTTTTCGCCGTTTGCGGTACGGCCAGGGCGGCCTGGCTGGCTTCGGCAAAACGCGCCGTCAGCTCGGCCAGGTCACGACCCTCGCCGAGGAACTTGCCTTGGCCGTCGACGATTTCCAGGTTCATGCGCAGGTGGCTTTCCACCTGCTGGGCCGCTTCGGTCCAGGCTTCGTCACTGACCCGCGCCCCGGTCATGCGCAGCAGCTCACGGCCCAGGGACTGCGGCAAAGAGCCCTCGGCGAAGGTGATGCGCTGCAGCGCCGCCTTGACGAAATCCGGCACCGGCACGAAGTTCTTGCGCAAGGCCTTGGGCAGGTTGCGCACCAGGGCGATGCACTTGGCTTCGATCACCCCCGGCACCAGCCATTCCAGGCGTTCCGGCGGCAGCATCGGCAGCAGTGGCGCCGGCACTCGCAGGGTCACGCCATCGCGGGGATGGTTGGGCTCGAAGTGATAACTCAGCGGCAAGGTCAGGTCGCCGACGCGCAAGGTGTCCGGGTAATGCGCGGCGGTGACTTCGCTGGCTTCGCGGGCCAGCACGTCTTCTTCGCGCATGATCAGCAGTTGCGGGTCTTTCTGGCTGTTGATCCGGTACCAGCTGTCGAACGTCGCGGTCTGATGGATCTCGGCCGGCAAGCGCGCGTCGTAGAAGGCAAACAGGGTTTCCTCGTCCGCCAGGATGTCGCGGCGACGGGCCTTGGCTTCCAGCTCGTCGAGTTGTTCCAGCAGTTTGGTATTGGCACTCAGGCACTTGGCCCTGGACTGGATCTCGCCGCGCACCAACGCCTCGCGGATGAACAGTTCACGGGAGACCACCGGGTCCACCGGCCCATAGTGCACCGGTCGACGACCAACGACGATGAGCCCGAACAGAGTGATTTGCTCATAGGCCACCACCTGCCCGCGCTTCTTCTCCCAATGGGGTTCGAAGTGGTTTTTCTTGATCAGGTGCCCGGCCAGCGGTTCGATCCAGTCCGGTTCGATCTTGGCGACCATGCGCGCATACAGCTTGGTGGTTTCCACCAACTCGGCGGTCATCAGCCATTGCGGACGCTTCTTGCCCAGGCCCGACGAGGGGTGGACCCAGAACCGCCGCTGGCGAGCACCGAGGTAGTCGCCATCTTCGGTTTTCTGGCCGATCTGGCTCAACAGGCCCGAGAGCACCGCCTTGTGCAATTTCGGGAAGTCGGCCGGTTCTTTGTTGAGGCTCAGCTGCATGTCGCGGCAGATCAGGCTCAACTGCCGATGGGAATCACGCCACTCGCGCAGGCGCAGGTAATTGAGGAAGTTCTTGCGGCACCAGTTGCGCAGCGGGCTGGCGGTCAGGGCCTGGCGCTGCTCTTCGAAACCGCGCCACAGGTTGACCAGCCCGGCGAAGTCCGAATCCGCGTCCTTCCACTGGGCGTGGGCCTGGTCCGCCGCCTGTTGGCGCTCCGGCGGACGCTCGCGCGGGTCCTGGATCGACATGGCGCTGGCGACGATCAGCACTTCCTGCAAACTGCCCAGCTTCGCCGCTTCCAACAGCATGCGGCCCATGCGCGGGTCCACCGGCAGGCGCGCCAACTGGCGACCGAGCGGGGTCAACTGGCTGTTGCGGTCCACCGCCGACAATTCTTGCAGCAGGTTGAAACCGTCACTGATGGCCTTGCCATCCGGCGGCTCGATGAACGGGAAATCGGTGATCTCGCCGAGACGCAGGTGCAGCATCTGCAGGATCACCGCCGCCAAGTTGGTGCGCAGGATTTCCGGGTCGGTGAATTCCGGCCGTCCAAGAAAATCTTCTTCGCTGTACAACCGCACGCAGATCCCCGGCTCGACCCGCCCGCAGCGGCCCTTGCGCTGGTTGGCGCTGGCCTGGGAAATGGCTTCGATGGGCAAGCGCTGGACCTTGGCCCGATAGCTGTAGCGGCTGATGCGCGCGGTGCCGCTGTCGATCACGTAGCGGATGCCCGGCACGGTCAGCGAGGTTTCGGCGACGTTGGTCGCCAGCACCACGCGACGGCCCGGATGGGACTGAAAGATCCGCTGCTGTTCAGCCGGCGACAGGCGCGCATACAGGGGCAGAATCTCGGTGTGCTTGAGCTGGGCCTTGCGCAGCATCTCCGCCGCGTCGCGAATTTCCCGCTCGCCCGGCAGGAACACCAGCACGTCCCCAGGGCTGCGCCGCTCGCTGCGCTCGTAGGCGGCGATTTCGTCGAGGGTGGCGAGGATTGCCTGGTCGACGGTCAAGTCGTCTTCGACCCGGTTGCCTTCCTCGTCTTGCTCCAGGGTCAGCGGGCGATACCAGGTTTCCACCGGGAAGGTGCGGCCCGAGACTTCCACAATCGGCGCGTCATCGAAATGCTTGGAGAAGCGCTCCAGGTCGATGGTCGCCGAGGTGATGATGACTTTCAGGTCCGGACGGCGCGGCAGCAGGGTCTTGAGGTAGCCGAGCAGGAAGTCGATGTTCAGGCTGCGTTCGTGGGCTTCGTCGACGATGATCGTGTCGTAGCGCTCGAGGTAGCGGTCGTTCTGGGTCTCGGCCAGCAGGATGCCGTCGGTCATCAGCTTGATCAGGGTGTTGGCGTCGCTCTGGTCCTCGAACCGCACCTGATAACCCACCAGCGCGCCCAACGGCGTGGCCAGTTCCTCGGCCACCCGGCTCGCCACACTGCGCGCGGCGATCCGCCGCGGCTGGGTGTGGCCGATCAAGCCATGCTGGCCACGACCGATTTCCAGGCAGATCTTCGGCAACTGCGTGGTTTTGCCCGAGCCGGTTTCGCCGGCAATGATCAGCACCTGGTGCTTGAGCAGCGCGTCCTTGATTTCGTCGCGCTTGGCGGCAATCGGCAAATTATCGTCGTAGCGAATCAGCGGCAGGCTCGCCTTGCGCGCCAACACCTGATCGCACGACGCCTGCATGCGCGTCACCCACTGGGCCAGCTTGGCCTCGTCGGGCTTCTTGCGCAGCTCGAGCAACTGGCGCCGCAACCGGTGACGGTCGGCGAGCATGGCGTGGTCGAGGTTTTTCAGCAGCTTGTCGATAGCGGGGGCTTGGTCAGTCATCAGGTACGCAAGGGTCGTCGGTTTGAGCAGGGGGCGATTGTCGCAGATTTGCGTACATGTGGGAGCAAGGCTTGCCCGCGATGAAGATGACGCGGTCTCCCGGGGGACCGAGGCGCCTGTATCGCGAGCAAGCTTTGCTCCCACAGGTTTTGGCTCGTTCCCACGCTCCGCGTGGGAATGCCTCAACGGACGCTCTGCGTTCGGCCCTTTGGGACGCGGAGCGTCCCAAAGGGTTATTCGTTGTCCAGGTCCTTGCGCCGATACGGGAACACATCGATCACCTTCCCCGCCCGGATCGCCTCTTGCAGGCCTTTCCAATAGTCGGCGTTGTACAACTCGCCGTGCAACTGGTCGAACAGCTTGCGCTGCCCGGCGTCGGCGAACAGGAACGGCGGGAACTCTTCGGGGAAGACGTCCAGCGGGCCGATGGAATACCAGGGCTCGGAGGCCATTTCGTCTTCCGGTGTGCGGGGTTGGGGGATGTGGCGGAAGTTGGCTTCGGTCAGGAAGCAGATTTCATCGTAGTCGTAGAACACCACGCGGCCGTGGCGGGTCACGCCGAAGTTCTTGAGCAGCATGTCGCCGGGGAAGATATTGGCCGCCGCCAGTTGCTTGATGGCCAGGCCATAGTCTTCCAGCGCCTCGCGCACCTGGTCCTGGTTGGCGTTTTCCAGGTACAGGTTCAGCGGCGTCATGCGTCGTTCGGTCCAGCAGTGACGAATCAGCACCGTGTCGCCTTCCACCGACACCGTGGACGGCGCCACTTCCAGCAGTTCCTCCAGGCACGCCGGCTCGAACTTGCTCAGGGGAAAACGAAAATCGGCGAACTCCTGGGTATCGGCCATGCGCCCGACCCGGTCGACGCTCTTCACCAGGCGGTACTTCTCGATCACCGTGGCCCGGTCGACGTTTTTCGACGGCGAGAAACGGTCCTTGATGATCTTGAACACCGTGTTGAAGCCCGGCAGGGTGAACACGCTCATGACCATGCCGCGCACACCCGGGGCCATGATGAACTGGTCGTCGGTGTTCGCCAGGTGGTTGATCAACGCTCGGTAGAACTCGGACTTGCCATGCTTGTAGAAACCGATGGAGGTGTACAACTCGGCGATGTGCTTGCCCGGCAGGATGCGCTTGAGAAAGCCGATGAATTCCGCCGGCACCGGCACGTCCACCATGAAGTACGAGCGGGTGAACGAGAAGATGATCGACACCTGCGCCTCGTCGGTAATCAGCGCATCGATCTGGATACCCCGGCCCTCGCGGTGCAACAGCGGAATCACCAACGGCCATTGGTCCTCACGGGTGTAGATCCGACCCACCAGGTAGGCGCCCTTGTTGCGATAGAGCACTGAAGAAAACAACTCAACCGTCAGCTCAGGGTCCTTGCAGACCCAGTCCGGCAGGTTCTCGCGCAACTGCGCTTCGAGGCGCCGCAGGTCACCCGGCAAGTCGGCGTAGTCCTCGCTGAAACGGTAATCGGCGAACACGCTCGCCAGCATCCGATCCAACTGCCCCTGGGGTTTGTAGGTGCGGGTCTGGGCGGCACGGGCCCGGCGCAGGCTGGGCCGGGTGGTATGGATGAACATGGTGCCGTCGCTGATCAGGTCGTGGCTGAACAACCCGCAGAAGATCGAGTTGTACCAGGTTTCCGACAGCTCATCGTCGAAGCGCAGGTCGATCAGGCTGATGTAGGCGCTCTTGACCAGCGGCCAGCAGCTCACGTCCATCAGGGTTTCGTCATCGAAGGCCTTGTGCAGCCTGGCAACGGTTTCGAAGACTTTTTCTTCATACAAGTTGATGCGCGCCGCCGAAGCCGCTTGCGCCTCCAGCCACAGCGCCTGCTCGAACCGGGCGCGGGCGCCGTCGGTGATCTGCCGGAAATGCTCACGATAATCGTCGAAGCCGTCGAGGATCGAACGGGCGATTTCGATGGCGGGCCATGGCTGCGGCATAGGGTAAACCTCGGCGGGTCATGCTTGTTATTGGCGACTGAGCTTAGAGGCCAATCACGCGGCAACGCAACCATTGCCATCGCTATTCAGGGCGGCGACACTTGCCGCCCAATCAAGGAAGGAATGACTCGTGAACCTCGTCGATATCCTGCGTTTACTGTCACTGGCCGCTATCTGGGGCGCCAGTTTCCTGTTCATGCGCATTATCGCCCCCGTCATTGGCACAATCCCCACTGCTTTTTTTCGCGTGTCCATCGCCTTCGTCGGGCTGTTGGTGATCCTGGCCCTGATGCGCGTCGACTGGAATTTTCGCGGCAAGCTCAAAGTCGTGATGGGGCTGGGCCTGATCAACTCGGGCATTCCGGCCACGTTCTATTCGTTGGCGGCCCAGGTGCTGCCGGCCGGTTACTCGGCGATCTTCAACGCCACCACGCCGTTGATGGGGGTGTTGATCGGCGGCTTGTTCTTCAGCGAAAAACTCACCCCAGCCAAGGTCAGCGGTGTCTGCCTGGGCCTGTTCGGCGTCGGCATCCTGACCCGCGCCGGCCCGGTAGCGTTCGACCTGCAACTGCTGATGGGCGCCCTTGCCTGCCTGCTGGCCACGACCTGCTACGGCTTTGCCGGTTTCCTCACCCGGCGCTGGCTCGATCAGCAAGGTGGCTTGGACAGTCGTCTCTCGGCCCTGGGCAGCATGTTCGGCGCCACGGTGTTCTTGCTGCCGCTGTTTGGCTACAGCGTCATCAGCCAACCACCGGCCAGCTGGGGTGGCTGGAGCGTCTGGTTGTCGCTGCTGGGGCTGGGTCTGGTGTGTACTGCGCTGGCGTACATCCTTTATTTCCGCCTGCTCAGTTCCATCGGCCCGGTCAAATCCATGACCGTGACCTTCCTGATTCCGCCGTTCGGCGTGCTGTGGGGGGCGTTGTTGCTGGATGAGCCGTTGGGGATGGCGCATCTGTATGGCGGGGTGTTGATTGCGGCGGCGTTGTGGTTGGTGCTCAAGCCTGGGGTGGTGAAACCGGCTGAGGTGTCTGCCCGGTAATTCATCGGCGCGGCGCAAGATGCCATCGCAGGCAAGCCTTGCTCCCACAAGGACTACACATAACCTGTGGGAGCAAGGCTTGCCCGCGATGGCGGTTGCTCAGTCAACGAGCAGCCAAAGCTCAGCGACTTTTACGAAACACAAACACCAACCCCACGATGATCAGCACCATCCCCAGCAAGCTCAACAACGCCAGCCGGTTGCCAAACACCAGGTAGTCCATGATCGCCGTCACCGCCGGCACCAGGTAGAACAGGCTGGTGACATTCACCAGGTTGCCGCGGGCGATCAGTCGGTACAGCAGCAATGTCGCCAGCACCGAGACCACCAGCCCCATCCACAACACCGGCACGAAAAACCCCGTGCTGTACTCGAAATGGAACGGTTGGAACGGCACGAACACCGCGCACAGCACCAGCCCGGCCAGGTACTGCACCGGCAGCGTGCCCAGGGGGTTGTCGGTGATGCGCTTCTGCATGATCGAACCGGCCGTCATGCTCACCAGTGCCAGCAACCCGCAGATCATCCCGGCCAGGGACATGCCGGCCAGGCCGATGCCCTGGTACACCACCATGATCAACCCGACCAACCCCAGCATCAGGCCGAACATCCGCGACCAGGAACGCTGCCGTTCCATGAGCACCACGGTCAGGATCGGTTGCACGCCCATCAGGGTTGCCATGACCCCCGGCGTGACACTCATTTGCAGCGCCAGCAGATAAAAAATCTGATAGGCGCCCAGCAGCACCAACCCGGTGGTCGCCGCGTACAGCATCGGCTTGCCGGTCTTGGGCAGCTTGAACTTGAGCAACGGAATCAACAGCACCAGCGCCGACAGCGCAATGGCAAAACGGATCAGCAAAAAGGCGAAGGGAGAAGCGTGGGCCAGGCCCAGCTTGGAAAAGATCGCCCCACTGCTCCACAGCAAAACGAACAGGCTCGTGGAAGCCGCCGCCAACAAGGCGTTTTTGGAAAGGGAAAACATGGATACCACCTGTAGTCAGGCAAAAAGCCAACTCAGCCGAGGCTGAAGTCCAGTAGTTTTTTTCAGGCGGGCACAGGGGATAGGCAACCGTTGCCGATCAGCCCTGAATGCCAACACCCGGCGGTGATACGACGGCGTACACCGATGAGCTACGGACAGGTGGAGGGTATTGACCGATCTGCGCAGGCTGCTGGCTCCCACACGGCACGACGCCAGCGTTGAACGCTGGAACCACGACCGCGATGACAGGGGATGCAGGCATGAGCCGATCTCTTGAAGGAGCGGGTTCGAAAACCCGAAGAGCGCTGACTATAACCAGCGCCCGATGGACAACGCAATATTTAACCGAACAACCAATAGCCAAGCGCCGTCAGCACCACCACTGCCAACACGGGCCGCATCACCCGGTAGGCCTTGGGATGCTTGCGTTTGAATTGCTTGACCCGGCCACTGATGCCGTCGCTGAACGATTTGCTCCAGGCATAGGCCCGGTTGATGCCACCGACGTGTTCATCATCCAGGTTCTGTGGCGCGGTGGCGCGGCCGAGGAACGCGCTGATGGTGCGGTTGAGACGGGTCATCAACCGGCTTTTCAAGGGTCGCTCGACATCACAGAACAGAATCACGCGGGTCTGCGGGGTTTCGTTCTTGACCCAGTGCACATAGGTTTCATCGAACATGACGTCTTCGCCGTCGCGCCAGGCGTAGATCTGACCATCGACGAAGATCCGGCAGTCGTCGGAATTGGGAGTGGACAGCCCCAGGTGATAACGCAACGAACCGGCGAAAGGGTCTCGGTGGGGATTCAGATGGCTGTCACCCGGCAGCAGGGCAAACATGGCGCCCCGGACATTGGGGATCTGGCTGACCAGCGCGACCGTCCTGGGGCACAGCAGCTCGGCCGACGGCAGCGGTTTGTCGTACCACTTGAGGTAAAAACGTTTCCAGCCCTTCTTGAAGAACGAGCCGAAACCCGCGTCGTTGTTCTTCTCGGCAGCGCGAATGTAGCCCTCGTCGAACAGGTGCATGGCCTCATCGCGGATGACTTGCCAGTTGTCCTTGAGCACATCCAGTTCGGGGAACTTGCTGCGGTCCAGGTAAGGTCTCGAGGGCACGCCGGAGAACAGGTACATCAAGGTGTTATAGGGGGCGAACAGCGCCGAGTGGTTGACGAACTGACGCAACACCGGCAAACGCGCCTTGCCACGCAAATGCACATACAGCGTACTGCCCAAAAACAGCAGCAACACCGAGGCCTTGGCGACGAACGAAACGGTCATTTTATAACTCCTTGTCCAAAAACACCTTACGCAACACCACCAGCCCAGCGCAGCGGCCGGCCATGTTATAGATCATGGCCTGGCCAGGAAACCGTCTGGCGCAACATTCACTGTTGAGGATCACGCAATAATTTCCTTCTTACCATGCGTGACCTGAACTGTGGCTGACGCCCGTCAACACCCTTTCCAAATGCGATTTAACCGCCTGCCACATCCTGCAGACAGTTACTGCTGGATCTCCTGCTCGGTAAACAGATCACTGAACAACATGCTCGACAAGTACCGCTCGCCCGAATCCGGCAGGATCACGACGATGGTCTTGCCCTGCATCTCCGGTTTTTCCGCCAGGCGCACGGCCACGGCCATCGCCGCGCCACAAGAGATCCCGCAGAGGATGCCCTCCTCCTGCATCAAGCGCAGGGCCATGGCCTTGGACTCGTCGTCAGAGACCCGCTCGACCAGGTCAACGATCGACAGGTCAAGGTTCTTCGGCACGAACCCGGCGCCGATCCCCTGGATCTTGTGGGGGCTGGGCTTGATCTCCTGGCCCGCCATCGCCTGGGTAATCACCGGCGAAACCTCGGGTTCGACTGCCACCGACAGGATCGGTTTGCCACAGGTGTTCTTGATGTACCGCGAAACGCCGGTGATGGTGCCGCCGGTGCCCACGCCGGCCACCAGCACGTCCACCGCGCCGTCGGTGTCGTTCCAGATTTCCGGGCCGGTGGTTTTTTCGTGGATCGCCGGGTTCGCCGGGTTATCGAACTGCTGCGGCATGAAGTATTTGGCTGGATCGCTGGCCATGATCTCGGTGGCTTTGTCGATGGCCCCTTTCATGCCCTTCGCCGGCTCGGTGAGCACCAGTTCCGCTCCCAGGGCCTTGAGCACCTTGCGTCGCTCAATGCTCATGGAGGCGGGCATGGTCAGCATCAGCTTGTAGCCACGGGCGGCGGCGACGAACGCCAGGCCGATCCCGGTGTTGCCAGAAGTTGGTTCGACGATGGTCATGCCCGGCTTGAGTTTGCCCGAGCTTTCAGCGTCCCAGATCATGTTCGCGCCGATCCGGCACTTGACCGAATACCCTGGGTTACGCCCCTCGATCTTGGCCAGGATGGTCACACCGCGCGGGGCAATGCGGTTGATCTGCACCAGCGGCGTATTACCGATGGAATGGGCGTTGTCAGCGAATATACGGCTCATGGCTGGGTCCTTGATGCAGCGGGAATGTAAGCCTTTAAAGGTATGCCTGTTGCCCATGGGCGTCCAGTTGCACCGAACGTTCCCGTTGTTGCAGCAGTCAATGGCATTAGAAGGCGCTCCCTCAACAAACGCTGGAGACTGACTGACATGAAGCGTCGATACCGTTGGCCATTGTGGGTTTTCGCCGCCATCGCCGCGGTGCTGGTGGCCCTGCATTTCACCTTGCCTTATCTGGTACGCGACTACCTGAACGACAAACTGGCCGACATGGGCGATTATCGCGGCCGGATCACCGACGTGGACCTGGCCCTGTGGCGCGGTGCCTACCGGATCAATGGCCTGGAAATCGTCAAGGTCGACGGCAAGGTCCCGGTGCCGTTCGTCAGCGCACCGCGGGTGGACCTGTCTGTGAGCTGGCACTCGCTGTGGTACGACCATGCGGTGGTCGCCGAGGTTGAATTCGCCCGCGCCGAAGTGAACTTTGTCGACGGCGGCGCCAACCGCCAGAACTCCCAGACCGGCCAGGGCACCAACTGGCGCGAACAATTGAGCAAATTGCTGCCCATTACCCTCAACGAAGTGCGCATCCGGGATGGCAAGGTCACCTTTCGCAATTTCAACTCCAAGCCGCCGGTCAACCTGCGGGCCACCGAGGTCAACGCCAGCTTCTACAACCTGACCAACGTGGTCGACACCAAAGGCAAGCGCGACGCCCGTTTCGAGGGCAAGGCCCTGGTGGCCGAACACGCGCCATTGGAAATGCAGGCCACCTTCGACCCCTTGAGCAACTTCGAGGAGTTCGATTTCCGCCTGCGTGCCAGGAACATCGAACTCAAGCGCCTGAACGACTTCGCCGGGGCTTATGGCAAGTTCGATTTCAATGCCGGCCACGGCGACCTGGTGATCGAGGCGCAAGCCGACAACGGCAAGCTCAGCGGCTACATCAAGCCACTGCTGCGCGATGTCGATGTGTTCGACTGGCAGCAGGACGTGGAAAACCAGAACAAGAACATCTTCCGCTCGGTCTGGGAAGCCTTGGTCGGCACGGGCGAAACGGCCCTCAAGAACCAGCGCAAGAACCAGTTCGCCACCCGGGTGGAACTCAGCGGCAATGTTCACCAGCAGGACATCAGCGCCTTCGAAGCCTTCCTGCAGATCCTGCGCAATGGTTTCGTCGAGGCCTTCAATGCCCGTTATGAACAACCGCCGCCGTCGACCGACTAGGGCTTGCGCGTGACGGTGTAGCGGCCGGGCGCTTCTGCTGCCGCTATTCCCGCTCCATGCTGCAATGAGTCCCAGCCCAGGCATGCCAAGGCCAGCGAACGCGGCACAGCCTCGCGACCGCTGCTGTAGCGAGTGATGCTGCGAGCGCTGACCCCAAGCGCTTCGGCGGCCTTGTTCAAAGACAAGCCGGTGCGGGCGCGCCAATTGATGAAAATGCGGGTATTTTCATCCACGGCGTTCTGCGCCAGTGCATCCAGATAAAGGGTATCGGCACCGATCTGGATATCCGGTTCGGGCCATTCCACGCTCCAGCCATCGTCCCCCAGACTCGCGCCTCCAAACGCGCCCTCTTCAAGCAAAGGCTGCAAGCCCGGATAACGTTGCACATCGGCGCTCATGTCCAGTGTCAGCCGCTGCCCATCAATGAACGTCAATTCGAGACTGAACGGTAATAAGACCTGCACAGCCGACAGCCGCGGCCGTTTCATGGGTAGCATCGTTGCCAATCCTCCAGCAGTTGCGCTTGATGGGCGCTGACCCAGTCCAGCGCTTCCTTGATGATCAATGGCAGCGCCCGGCCCGTCATCACTTCGAATGTGGTACCCCTGTGGCGAGGGAGCTTGCTCCCGCTGGGCTGAAGCGGCCCCAAAAGTCTGCGAGCGCTGCGCACTCGAGCGGGAGCAAGCTCCCTCGCCACAAGAGCGGCTGACCGTAAGTAAAAACATGAACCCGGAAGCGTATCGCCAAATTGGCGATACGCAATACTGGCAAGGCGCCGAAACCGAGTCAACATGTGACGCCCCATTCAGAGACTGAATACAGCGTCTGCGTTCACAGTCGGCGGGGCGCCGCGTTATAGTCGGGCACGATATTTATTTAGCGCGCCC
>Ga0065714_10002590_pt1 | contig 13911 bp, 15 predicted proteins | sample MisRhiReplicate2_FD_59101 | JGI IMG/M metagenome (GOLD analysis project Ga0065714, IMG submission 59101) | Miscanthus rhizosphere microbial communities from Kellogg Biological Station, MSU, sample Rhizosphere Soil Replicate 2: eDNA_1 v2... | ecosystem: Host-associated > Plants > Roots >...
TACCGGTCGATATAAAATGTACCGAATGGAATAATGCATGCAATCAGGACTTTCCAAGTGGTATGTTTGAACTTCCAGTGCTGTTCGACGCCCACACTAATGGTGGTAAAAATGAACCAAAGAAAAAGGACGCCGTGTACGGGTCCCATAGTTTTAACCATGAGCGGTTCATCCGCCCAGTATTTGAGCGGCATCGCCACACCAACCAGTAGTAGTAAAGAAATACCTTCAAGATAACTGATTAGTCGTAAGCGGCCCACCTGTGTTTTGAAAATTTGATCGATGAAGTGCATAGTGAAAATTTTAAGATTTGAAAAAATATAATTATCGTTCAGAATGTGCGCAGATAAGGTCTCCCCGCCAACGGTGAGAATGGCCATGGAATGGCAATGAATATAATCACCAGCGCAGCCGTGAACCAGCGCAGCATAGTTTGATATTTTGCGCTGTCTTCTTTCAAACGTTTGGTTTTTGCAGATCCAATGGTAATGATGAGGATAGCTAATATCATCGTGGAAATATGAAAGTACTTGAAGAAGATCTGTTCATTCACTACCTTATCAGGACTACCAAATGTTTGGTAAAGCACGGCAGGACTTTGCACATAAATCGCCATTCCGATTAATAACTGTATGTGCGCGATAGTCGCTGTCCAATGTCGGATAGCATTGGCTTTTGGGGTGAAAGCCTGCTTCCGGGATAATCCGCGATATGCAGTGATTATGGCGTATATCAAACTGCCTAATACAAACCATCGACTAACTGAATGAAAAACAAGGAGGGTATAATACATATAATGGTTAGGTTATTATTTGAAATTATTAACTAAATGAAAGGCAATTAATGCATCAGCTATTTTGATGTTTGGCGATTTTGGGCTTTCATACGGCCGGCCAAATCCTGCAATGCTCCGCCATCGTATACATTTTTAAACCCCTTGATTTCAACACCTGTACCGTCAGAATGCTTCTTACCCCATGAGAACAACAGGTAATAACCGGCCTGCGCTGATCGAATCCAGCTAATGAAATAGTTTCGATGCTATTCAATGGTATATTTATAGTGCCATTGATATGCCCTGTTTCAAATTCCGAAACACTTCGGACATCCGGGATTACTGGATTTTGGGAAAACAGATTATCCATCCTGTTATCAGTTTTTGATGAACTGAAAATTTTATAGATGCCAAATACGGTTAAAAGCATGATGAGGAATACAAAATATTTCATATTACATTATTTTTAAAGTCACTAAATAAGACATACTGGATGGTATGTTCTAAGCCAAATTTATTCTTTTCCATAGTTCTCTATTACCGTCAAAAAAACCTTATTCGCGTTGAGTTAAAAAAAAAGATACCATTTAGTATGTTTTACAAACATATTAAAACATATCCCACTTATAATATATCACTAAGTCATTTCACCGTCAAAACATTTATCCCTAGACAGAGGTGAGTCATATGCCTATTTGTTTTTGATTCTTTTGTTTTAACACAATTGGAGGCAATTTTGTCGCTCCCTACTTTTACTTATTGATGACAGAAAAAAACAGAGAATCTCAATAAAAGGTATCTATCTTTGCGACATACTAATCAGTATGTTTATGTCAAAAGCAGAAGTGACAAGATCAGATATTCTCAGAAGAGGGCTTGAGTTAATTTACAAGCAGGGTTATCAGTCGACAAGTATCGACGATATCCTAGCTACAACAAAGGTTACCAAGGGCGCTTTTTATTACCATTTCCGAAACAAAGAGGAAATGGGCGTAGCGCTGATCAGTGAAGCGATGCAAGATGAGATTTGGCCACATATAGAAAAGTCTCTTTCAGCTGGCTCTGATTTCAGGGACAATATTTACGAAATGATCAATGGATTGCTTTTTGAACATCCCTTTATGACGGTCGAGCATGGTTGTCCCGCGGTGAACCTTATTCAGGAGATGGCGCCTTTGTCTGAAGCATTTCGGACGGCTTTGATAAAGTCGTTAAACAAATGGAAACGAGCTATCGAAGCGGAGATCATAAGAGGTCAACAGGCAGGTCAGCTGGGCATGGCACATGATGCCAAGCAGATTGCATTGAATGTAATAACCCTTTACCATGGCGTGAGAAATATGGGTAAATTATTGGGTAAAACCTACTATACTTCATTTCTGAATGAGTTTCGAAGATACCTAGATACTTTGGAATAATTTTTTTGAGTAAAAACATACCAAATAGTATGTTGTAAATGATACCAATTATGATCAAACAATTTGCATACCCAAAAACATACCAAATGGTATGTTTTGCCTGCCCAAATCAATTTTTTTTACAGCTTTTCTTCGATGCATTCATGTTCTGGATGATTTGCCATTCTCTGATGCTAACACGACCAACCATCACAACCCTATTCTTAAACTAATGCAACAAAGAAATTATAAATCTCTTATATGGGTGCTAACCCTTGCTATCAATGGTCTAATCGCGCTGGCCTTTTTCTTACCCAAGATTTCTTCATTGAAGGGATACGATTTTTCAAAGCTTCCACTGCTCAACGCTATATTAAATGGCCTGACCTTTTTTTCTTTGATGATTGCGCTATTTGCGATACGTCATAAAAAGATACCCCTGCACCGAACATTTGTATTCCTTGCGTTTTCATTTACATCCTTGTTTCTGTTTTCGTATCTGCTTTATCATTTTTCCACGCCTTCTACTAAATATGGCGGCGACGGGATACTGAGGGGAATTTATTTTTTTGTTTTGCTTACCCACGTTTTTCTGGCTGCGCTGATCGTATCTCTTGCGCTATTTACAATGGCATTCGGATTAAACAATCAGATTAACCGGCATCGTAAAATTGCCAAATGGACGATGCCAATCTGGTTGTATGTCAGTTTTACGGGTGTTCTTGTCTACTTACTTATTTCGCCTTATTACCACCATTAAACATGATAGCAATACCCATGATCCCGCAAAAAATATCGGTGAAATTTGGCTCACCACTCATTTTATCACACATTTCTAATTTATCAAATCAATTCTTTATGAAAAAAAATCTGTTACATGGAATGATAATTCCAGCTATCATATTTTCTTCCTGTACACTGGGGAACCAACAGGCACAGAACACGACTGTACCTGAAGTTCCTGTGACAATAGTAAACCAGACCGATGCGGTGGTTTATACAGAATACCCGGCAAAACTTGAAGGGCAGACCGATGTGGAGATTCGCTCGCAAGTCAATGGAATCTTGGAAAAAATATTTGTAGAAGAAGGTGCTTATGTCGAAAAAGGAACACCGCTTTTCCAGATTGACACCCGCCCATACCAGGAAGAATATAACAATGCCCAGGGCGAATTATTGGCTGCCAAGGCNGACGTGGCAACGGCAAAAATNGAAGTAAAAAAACTTACGGCGCTCGTGCAAAATAAAGTGGTTTCTCCATATCAACTACAAANTTCACAGGCGGCTTACGATGCGGCGGCCGCTCGTGAAANNCANGCGCTGGCAAAAGCTGGAAATGCGAAAATCACTCTGGGTTTTGCAACAATCAAAGCTCCGGTAAGCGGTTATATTGGTCGCTTTGGTAAGAAAACCGGCAGCCTGGTTGCCCCATCAGATACGCAACCATTATCTTATCTATCTGATAACACGGAAGTACATGCTTATTTCTCTGTTGGTGAAGCTGACTTTGTTGCCTTTAAAGATGGTTTGAAGGGTACCTCTATCGGAGAAAAGTTAAAAAATACTTCAGCAGTAACCATGGTGCTTTCCGGTGGTATTACTTATCCACAACCCGGCAAATTAGATATGGTGGATGCCGCATTCGATAAATCTACTGGAGCAATCACTCTGCGGGCAACGTTTCCCAACAAACAAGGTTTGCTTCGATCTGGGAATTCAGGCCGGATTAAACTAGGGCTTAAACAAGCTGGCGTAGTTGCAATACCTCAGGCAACAACATTCGAAATGCAGGACAAAATTTTTGCATATATAGTTGATCAAAGCAATAAGGTCCGACAAGTAGCTTTAACCATTTCCGGTTCAATTGGAAATACCTATTATATCTCCGATGGTCTAAAGACAGGTGACCGTCTAATATTAAAAGGACTGGAATCCCTCAAAGATGGCATGTCTGTTAAACCTGAAAAATCTAACGAAAACCTGGCTAGCAATTAAGCCCTAATTATTAAATCATGTTAAAAGTTTTTATCGATAAGCCGGTTATCGCCACGGTGGTTTCCATTATGCTGGTAATTCTCGGTGCGGTAGGCCTTATGGATCTACCCATACAACAATTCCCTGATATAGCCCCACCTGTCGTACAGGTATCAGCCAATTATCCCGGCGCAAATGCGGAAACAATGGTACGCGCTGTAGCGCCACCATTGGAGGAAGCAATTAATGGGGTCGAAAACATGACCTATATGAGTTCCACTTCGAGTAACGATGGAACCTTAACCATTTCAGTTTATTTTAAGTTAGGTACTGATCCTGACCAGGCGGCTGTAAATGTACAAAACCGCGTGTCATCAGCAACCGGACTTTTACCACTGGAAGTGGTTCAGGCTGGTATCACTACTCAAAAAGTACAGAATTCACTAATTATGGCAATTAACCTAATGAGTGAAAAGCCTAAGTTGTATGATGCAACTTATCTTACTAACTATGCGCAAATCAACGTTATTCCTGAGCTTAAACGTATACAAGGAGTTGGGCAGGTAACACTGTACGGCGGCAACAGGGATTACTCCATGCGAATTTGGCTTAAGCCAGCACAAATGGCCACTTACAATATCACCCCAACCGAGGTGATGGCAGCTGTCAAAAGCAAAAACCAGGAAGCCGCTCCTGGAAGATTCGGAGAGTCAAGCGACCGCTCTTTTGAATACGTCCTTAAATATTCAGGAAAGTATACCAAACCAGAGGAATATGGGAATATGATCATAAGATCAAATCCTGATGGGAGTATGTTAAAACTCAAGGACGTCGCTAAGGTTGAATTGGGTAGCTATACTTACAATTCGCTAAACACAGTAAACGACAAACAAAGTATTCTGTTCCAGGTTATACAATTGCCTGGCTCCAATTCAAGGGAAATACAGACCAAGGTTGCTGAATTTCTAAAAAAAACGGAGAAGGATTTCCCACCGGGAATTAAACAGCAAATACTTTACAATACAAAGGATATGCTGGATCAATCCATCGATCAGGTCAAGCATACTCTGATTGAGGCTTTCATCCTCGTTTTTATCGTAGTATATATATTCCTGCAGGACTTCCGGTCAACACTAATTCCCGCAATAGCTGTCCCTGTGGCCCTTATTGGTACCTTCTTCTTTATGTCTGTCTTTGGATTCTCCATCAATCTTCTGACCTTATTTGCCCTTGTATTAGCCATCGGCATTGTCGTGGATGATGCCATCGTGGTTGTCGAAGCAGTGCACTCCAAGTTAGAGCATCGGAACATTACTCCAAAGAAAGCCACCATGGCCGCCATGCATGAAATCACAGGTGCGATCATTTCAATTACCTTGGTAATGGCGGCTGTATTTCTCCCGGTTGGCTTTATGAAAGGCTCAGCAGGTGTATTTTACCGGCAGTTCGCGTTTACTCTTGGAATTGCTATTGTCATATCTGCATTGAATGCACTAACCCTGAGCCCAGCATTATGTGCCTTATTATTGAAAGATGTGAATCATGATCACCACGAAAAACCAACAAGCTTCAAACAGAGATTCTTCTTTGCTTTCAATAAAGGATTTGAAAATGTAACTGGTAAATATGTGGGAGCGGTAAAAAAAATGATCAAGTTTAGGTGGGTTAGTCTTGGAGGACTCGTACTTATAGTTCTAATTACTGGATGGCTTATTCGCAGAACACCTACAGGTTTTATTCCGTCGGAAGATTTAGGATTTATCGCTATATCGGTGAATCTTCCGCCAGGTTCTTCTATGAACAGAACACAGGCAATTCTTGATGAAGCGGCTAATAAAGTGAGAGATATGAAAGCAAAATTTGCCTTCAACGAAGTCGCAGGTTTTAATGTACTAACAAATTCAACAAGTCCATCCTCTGGCGTTGCCTTTTTCAGAATGAAAAAAGATGGCGAACGTGGTGAAATTAACGATGTCGGTGCAAATATTGCTGAATTGCAAAAGCGCCTTGCCACTATTAAAGGTGCACAAATTTTCGTGTTTTCTTTTCCGACGGTGCCGGGGTTCAGCAATGTTGATGCACTTGATTTAGTTCTGGAGGATAAGGCAGGCGGTAAGTTGGATAAATTTGGTGGAGTTGCGAACCGCTTTATTACCGAATTAATGAAACGCAAAGAAATCGCTGTTGCGTTCACCACATTTCGTGCAGACTATCCCCAATATGAGATGGTCCTTGACCATGAAAAGATCGAGCAACTCGGGGTTGATGAAAAAGATGTGTTAAGCACGATGCAGTCCTATTTCGGTAGTGCCCAGGTTTCAGACTTTAATCGATTCGGTAAATATTACCGGGTCATGGTACAGGCAGATAAGGAAGAACGTGCAGATCCAGCCTCCATGAATGAAATTTATGTAAAGAATAAAACAGGTGACATGGTACCTGTTAATACAATCGTAAGGTTGAAGAGGGTATACGGACCCGAAGCGATTACCCGTTATAACCTTTTCAATTCAATAGGCGTGAATGCCGTGCCAAAACCTGGTTATAGTACTGGAAATGCAATTCAAGCAGTTCGAGAAGTAGCCGCAAACGTGCTGTCCTCAGGTTATTCCTATGAGTTTTCCGGAATGACGAGAGAAGAAATCTCTTCTGGCGGCCAATCGGTGATCATTTTTATCCTCTCATTACTATTCGTGTACTTCTTATTGTGTGCCCAATATAACAGTTATATTCTTCCTTTGGCAGTAGTATTTTCCGTGCCTACTGGTATTATCGGAGTTTTCATCGCAATTGGTATAACGGGCATTGATAATAATATCTACGTCCAGGTAGCTCTTATTATGTTAATCGGACTGTTGTCAAAAAATGCTATTCTAATCGTGGAATTTGCAGCGCAGCGCAGACATGCTGGTTACACACTGGTGGAATCTGCACTGGGGGCTGCTAAACTTCGCATTCGTCCGATTATTATGACATCAATTGCATTTGTGGCAGGTATTACCCCTATGATGAGGGCTACCGGTCCATCCGCCATGGGCAACCACTCCATCAGTATCGGTGCGGCCGGAGGTATGGTAAGTGGGGTCGTCCTGGGACTATTTATTATACCGGTTCTGTTTGTAGTATTCCAAGCCTTGCATGAAAAAGTCACTAGCAAGAAGGTTCATTCGGAACCCAAGCCTGAACAGGTATTCGAAGCTGAAGCAATCAACTAAAAAGCANTTAAGTCATGAAAAATTCAATGAAAAATTATAATCGGATCATCCTAGTTATCGGGTTGCTTTTTACGGTTGCTAGTTGTAAAATCTCTAAAGATGTACAGGTNCCCAAACCGGAATTGCCGATTGCCTTCAATGAGGAGGCGGCAAAAGACACTGGGGGTATAGGTACTCTGCCATGGAAAAACTTTTTCCCAGACAAAGTATTACAGGTACTGATCGACAGCACCCTGAAAAAAAACTTTGACATGAGTATCGCGCTTAAAAACATAGAAGAAGCGCACCAAGTTGTAAGACAATCAAAGTGGAACAATGTGCCTGTTCTTGACTTCAATGCCACGGCCAACACCATTAATCCGTCGAAATACAGCCTCAACGGTATGACCGCCAGCCAGTTTTTAGGCTCCAATCATATCGAGGATTATTCTGCCGGCGCAACTCTCTCTTGGGAAGCTGATATCTGGGGAAGGATACGCAATACTAATAAATCGGCTCTTGCTGCCTATCTGCAAAGTGATGAAGCAAGAAAAATCTTGCAGACTGATCTTGTTACCAGCGTGTCCAAAGGTTATTTCAACCTGCTCATGCTGGACGAACAGCTGCGGGTCGCAAAGCGTAACATGGCGTTAAATGACAGTACATTGCGCATAGTAAGCGTGCAATATAATGCCGGGCAGGTTACCTCCCTGGCTGTTCAGCAGGCGCAAGCGCAGCAACTTACGGCGGCAGAGCTTATTCCGCAACTTGAACAAGAGATTGCATTGCAGGAAAATGCGCTGCATATCCTTGCTGGCCAACTGCCAGGGAGCATCCACCGTCACGCCATCCTCGATGAAATCAAGTTTCCTGACGAGCTTTCAGTGGGTGTTCAGTCAGCTATGGTCCGCCGGAGGCCAGACGTCAGGAGCCGTGAGTTAGACTTAGTCATCGCGAATGCGAAAGTAGGAATCAATAAGGCTCAAATGTATCCTGCACTTCGGATTACTGCCAGTGGCGGTGTTAATGCACTGAAAGCAAGTGATTGGTTCAATATTCCCGGCTCACTCTTCGGCATTGTAGGGGCAAGTGTCCTACAGCCATTGCTTCAGCATAAGGAATTAAGTACACAGTATAAATTAGCCGATATGGAGCGGGAGAAAACAGTTATCCTTTTCCGGCAAACCGTAGTAAAAGCAATTGGTGAGGTATCCGATGCGATGGTAAGGATCGAAAAATTAAAACACCAGCACCTTATTGCGGCTAAACGTGTTGCAACGCTTAAGCAAGCGACTGCAAATGCCAATTCGCTTTTTCAAAATGGTATGGCAAACTACCTGGAGGTAATTACAGCACAGGGAAACGCACTCCAAAGTGAGCTTGATTTGGCTTCTGTCAAGAGGCAGGAATTATCTGCTATAGCTGATCTGTATCGCAGCTTGGGCGGCGGTACAGATTGATCGGGATGGAGTTGGTCGACATTTATTATTCAACTATAAAATTAAAGTATTATGATACACGAAGAATTAAGAAAACATACTACGGTAGCTCATCAGCAATTGGAAAAACTGGTAATATCTCAACTAAAGACTATCCGCAATAAAGAAGACTACGCGAGTCTTCTGAAAATCTTTTATGCTTATTTCAACTGCCTGGAGCAGGCCATAAGGCCTTATATCTCGGATGAAGTGCTACCGGACTATGCTGAGCGCAGACACGCGATCAGCCTTGCGAACGACATCAAAGGCCTGGGAGAAATACTAACGGGGCTACCGGAAGTGACCGTTCCCCCCCATTGACAATACAGTTAAAGCGCTCGGCGCGCTGTATGTAATGGAAGGTTCTATAATGGGTGGTACAATTATCATCCAGATGCTGGCTCGGTGTGGGGTGACAGATGGTATTTCGTTCTTTAGGGGATATGGTTCAGAAACCGGCGCTAAATGGGCATCCTTTGTTTCAGTGCTCGACCGATATATTAATGAAGATTCCGAGCAAGAAGCCATAGAGGCGGCAAACCAAACTTTCTCACATTTTACAAATGTTTTCCTGCAATAGGAAAACAGGGACTGACAATTAGGTTAGTCCTAACTTTCATCACCCTTAAATTGATAACATAATGGAAAGGTCTTACTGATCGTTAAAAAAACTAAAATGGTAATTATATACCGTACAAATATTAATAGTAGAAGTCAATTTCTGGCTGTAACCCGCCTGCTTAGTAATCTGTTTCAGGATCTGTGTATCAATATTGATCTTGAGGACAGCGAAAAGGTATTGCGGCTAGAAAGTAAGGAAATCGTAAGTGACAAGGTTATATATTTGTCATTATTAAAGGTTGAGGGAGAATGGAAGATAATTTCCAAAGTGTTTAACCTTTACTGGCCTTAACTAATAAGATGACCGGATTCCGAAATTTCTGATTTGGTTGACAGCCCCACCATAATGGTGATTATCGTCTTGATGAATATTTATTTCAACCGGATGGCAATACACTAACATAGATATAAAAATACGCCTAATTAAGCTAAAATATGATGATTAACAATTTTTATGAGAAAAGCAGCATTGACTGTCAAAGACACTTATCTAATCACCATCGGTTGATTAATACTGATATTAATAAAGATTTGAAAGCTACTATTAGTATGCGGAAAATCGAGGTTCGCCGCTCATTTCTAGATATGAGGATAACTATTCCTTCTAGTATAACCTTCAGAACGATAAAGTTTAAAATGCTACGTAAGTCAAATGCAGCTCTTGTTTTTGTACTTCTTTTGTTTCTGACATTTGTGAATTCCTCACCATCCTTTGCACAATGTGCTATGTGTTCCATTAATGCGGAACAAGGTGCAAAAAATGGCAACACAATCACGCAGGGTATAAACACGGGAGTTTTAATTTTGCTGGGAACAGTTTATTTCCTGATGATTGGGCTGGGAATACTGTGGTATAAAAAGTTTCGGCAGAGATCAATGAAAGAAGTGAACAATCTTTTTCCAGCTAATCAGGTTACGACGAAGGACTGGATTTATTAAGGGGCGAAGTTAACCCTGAAACGGACATAAAACCTATGGGACATCCAAAAAAATGGTACTGTATTAAATTTAGTATTCTCAATTGAAGATTGTTGTAAATTTCTTGATAACAAGCAAAAGTAGGACAAGACACAGTTTAAATGCGGAACAAGCGGCCATTTTCGACGAAATAGTATCCTATAGTAAAAATTGCAGAGATTAATAATGCAAAATAGAACATATGTTCGATACGCACATATTGAGTAGTAAAGGATAAACATAAGGGTGTTAATTAGATCAAAATAAATATCTTTTTTTTTGATTTTGTAAAAATTAAAAAATATATTGCATTACCTTTTTAAGGTAAAAGTATCGGCTTATTTTATATCGAAATTACTAAAACGATTTAGTTGTAACGATTGGATTGAGCTTCCCTTTTAAAAGATAATAAATCGTTTTTACACTTAGCTTATTTTGAAATTTACTATGATCTAATTTTCGTAAACAATAACATCATCTTTATTAATTCTCTCAATGAAAAAGACTATATCTAGCGTCGCAAAGATGCTTCCTGGTGGAAATTCACATTCATACGATAATGTAAACAGTAGTCTACTAAAAAATCAAGTTGTAATACACTTATTGATTGTTTTATGCTGCTTACTTTCCTGTTTTCCGGTCTTTTACAATAAGTTCCAAAATAAATGGGACCATCAATGGGTAGTTATCAATGACTATACATCTCGTGGATTTAATGTCGATAATATCTGGTCTATTTTAACAGAATATTACCATGGTCAATATGCGCCTGCAAATCAACTTTATTATACCTTCTTACACAGTTTGGATGGTTACAATCCTTTAGTGTTTCACTCGGCGAGCCTGCTCCTTCACCTTATTAATAGTTGTTTAGTGTACCTGCTATTAACAAGGCTATTGACATTGATTTTCAAGGATGATAAAGAGAAAAATGAATTCATAGGCTACTACACAGGTAATAAGCTTAAAAAATACTTAGACCAGAATAGTCCGCTCATTAAACCAGCAGATATCGTTGATGATAGCTTCTGTTTAATTAAAGTTAGGTTCAAGCGTAACTAATAGACCCACCCTCTGTACATTATCAGTCATTATGAAAAATATAAAGGTTGAAAAGATAGTATTATATCTTGCCATCGTTCCACAGACAATAATTTCACTCATTTTTTATTTTAATTATTCTAGAAAAGTCAAAATAAAAAATGAAAGGATAAATTTATTAACAGATAGCATAAGCTATATTAATGGTGTAAACGGGTATTACTCAGGATTGCTCAAAATTAAAATGAAGCTGTCTAATATTACTTTAGATGATAATTCAATTAAAGTATATGACATAACAGCTGACACCAATAAGTCTAACCCAGTAAAAATCAGCTCCATTCTGGGAAAAAACAATCATAGTCTTATCCTGAGATATACTCAGATTGGCTGTGATGAATGCTCCAGTTTAACTGTGAAAAAATTAAAGACACTAAGAAAGTTGCATCCTGATTTGGCAATATATGCTTTTGTTGATTTTACTAATTATGATTCGTATCTGCAATGGCGAAAAGTAGGAGAAATAGATTTTCCTGTATTTTATGTAAAAAAGCAGAATTTTCCTTTTGATAAGGATTGCAATGAATATTCTTATGTGTTTCTGGTTAACAAAGATGGCGTTGCCTCAGATTTTTTTGTTCCGAACAGCGGACATCCTGATATGCTGGATTATTTTTTTGATAATATATACAAAAAAGGCATATAGCTGTTGCCACGTAATAATTCTAATTTATGAAAAAGGTAATATTATTTTTTTTTCTTCTACTTCAAAATCTCGCTTTTGGTCAGGTAGCGACATTGGACACGGTTGTTTTAAGAATTGACCCCGAAATTGCAGTAGGTGGTATTTCTGGCAAGATTTATAATGAGGTAACCTATATACCCTTACAGAATAGTAAAGAATGCGTAATCGGCGAAATATCAAAACTTGAAGTGGTTGACAAATTTTATATCGTATTTGATAGGGGATTGGATCAAATCGTAATTTTCAACCAAGATGGCTCGTACCATGCAAAGTGTGTAAATATCCCAGGTCTTCATAAAAATTCAGGTATGGCAAATAACTTCAACTTCAATATATTCGGAGATCTTGCCATCAACAGGTTAAAGCAGGAAATTTTTGTAAAAACAAATCTCGATCGTGAAAATTTATATGTATTCAACTATGAAGGCTCTTTCAAGCGAAAAGTTCCTTTAGAAGCAAGTAGTCCTATAAAACGCTTTTGGGGTTTCGCTTTCTTAGATAGTGCCCGCTGTGTGTATAATCTTAACTCTTCTTCCTTACAGCAGCGTACTAGCGAAGCTATAGATTATATGATATATTATTCAAATAACTTCCTGGTTGAACAGAAAAAAGAGTTAGCCTACGACCCTAAAACAATAGCAAAAGGGGGAGATGTTCAGGTAACTTTTGACGGCCCATTTTATCAATCGGGAAGTGGCAATAAGTGTTTTTTTACTCGTTCGTACGACTATAATTTATATTTGATTGATGGAGAGGGCATAAGTCAGGTTTTTAAGATGTTGTTACCGATAGATTATAGCGTGCCTAACGATTTTTTAACAAACGAGGAAAAATATAAGGCAAAAAGGGCAGAATATTTAGACGTTAATCGCCAGAAAGTGTATTCTATAAGTGATGTTTACAACTTTGGGGATTATCTTTTTTTCAGATTGAATAATAATAGATACGATGAGAAAAATATTTTCCTTTATAATTTAAAGACAGGATCTCTCTTAAATTTGGCTAAGGTATCTCCCGATGAATCTACGTTCTTTCTACCGGCAATTACCAGTAATAATTCCATTAAGGCAAATGATGGGAACTATATCTATTCTACTTTTTCTTCCCTGGAGCTGTTTAACGCACATCAAGCCATTAAGGATAGGAATCCCCAATATTCTGCACAATTGAAGCATTATTTCTCTTCGCAGACGCATAAAAGCAACCCTGTAATTGTCAGATTAAAACTGCAGCCAAATTTATAGGGGGATGAGGCTCATTTGCAGGGTAATGTTTTTAATGACACTTTCATGTTTAATTAGCAGGATTAGTTACGCGCAATTGGAAAGTGATTCTGTTCAGGTTGGCGAAGTGCGTGGGATAGTTCGGGACTCTGTCCATAACTACGTTTTGGACTTAGCTTCTGTCGCTATTTACAAAGAAAAGGATTCCGCATTGATAAGCTATCAGCTTACCAATGCCTTTGGTGAGTTCCAGTTTAAAAAAATACCTCTTGGCATACCATTGAGAATCATGGTGAGTTATGTTGGCTACGAAAATTTCAAGCACCAATTTACTATTTCCGAAAAGAGCAAATTTATCGACTTGAAGGAATTGATTATGAATAAAAAAACAACTGAATTAAAGGAAGTTGTTATAAGATATGTTCCGCCAATCCGTATGAATCAAGACACGCTTGAATTTAATGCAGATGCTTTTAATTTGGACAAAAACGCAGTTGTGGAAGACT
>Ga0065714_10065021_pt1 | contig 13911 bp, 13 predicted proteins | sample MisRhiReplicate2_FD_59101 | JGI IMG/M metagenome (GOLD analysis project Ga0065714, IMG submission 59101) | Miscanthus rhizosphere microbial communities from Kellogg Biological Station, MSU, sample Rhizosphere Soil Replicate 2: eDNA_1 v2... | ecosystem: Host-associated > Plants > Roots >...
TTCTAAATGATCAATTTTGGCAAAAGCCTAATTTATTTTTAAATCTAAATTTATTTCTTCTGAAAATACTGATACAATAATTTCGCATAATCATCGCCGGTATTGATATTCATAAAGCTTGCCGAACTGTTGGCGAAATCTTCTTCCAATGCTCTTACTTTTTGTTTCCGCGCTTCGGCGAAAGTATATCTCCATCTTGCATTTGATGTATTGACCCAAACCTGTTTTCCTGTTTCTGCATCGTGGAAAAGCGTATAACCAACATCCGGAATTTCGTTATCTTTTTCATCAAAAATTCTCATTCCCAGAAGCTGATGTTTCTTTGATGCCACACGAAGCATTTTAGAATCATAGGCATCTCCAAAATCTGAAAGCATAAATACCAATGATTTTCTTTTGAAAATTCCCATCATATATTCTAATGCCTTATCAATTTTAGAAACTGCCGGAACGTAATCTGCTGTCAGAATATTGCTGATGATTGACAAAATATGTTTTCTTCCTTTTTGTGGCGGAATAACCTTATAAACTTTATCCGCAAATAAAATCAAACCAACCTTATCATTATTTCCTGCTGCCGAAAATCCTAAACTCGCGGCAATTTCAGCAACGTATTCTCTCTTCAGCTGATTTTTCGTTCCGTAATCCATTGAAGCAGAAATATCAACCAAAATCATCATGGTCAGTTCACGTTCTTCCTCCATCACTTTTACGAATGGCTCACGGAAACGTGCAGTTTTATTCCAGTCGATTCTACGGATTTCATCACCAAATTGGTAAGGGCGAACTTCAGAAAACGTCATTCCCTGTCCTTTAAAAGCACTGTGATATTGTCCCATCAAAGAAGCCTCCGTCTTCTTTCGAGTACGGATTTCTATCTGTTTTACTTTTTTGACAATGTCTTTTATCTGCATAAAATTGGTGTAATAATAAAACAATAACAATGCAACAATTGAAAACCTATTATTAAATTGGTAAACTATTACATATTAAATTGTTACATTAATTTAGGGCGCCTGTATTTTAGCCAAAATTCTATTCACAATTTCTTCTGATGTAATCTCCTCGGCTTCCGCCTCAAAAGTCAACCCAATCCTATGTCTTAGGACATCTTTTGCCAATTCTTTTACATCTTCAGGAATTACAAAAGCTCTTCCTCTCAAAAATGCATACGCTCTTGAAGCAATTGCCAAGTTGATAGACGCTCTCGGTGAGGCTCCGAAACTGATATAATTTTTCAATTCAGAAAGACCATACCTTTCAGGAAAACGGGTTGCAAAAACCATATCAAGAATGTATTTTTCAATCTTTTCGTCCAGATAAATCTGATTGACAATCGATTTTGCCTCGGTAATATTAGTTAAAGAAATAACAGGCTTTACCACCGGCTGATGTGAAGTAGAAACCATTCTCATTACTTTTCTTTCATCCTCAAATTCCGGATAATCAATCTTACATTTCAGCATAAAACGGTCGCTTTGTGCTTCCGGTAAAAGATAAGTTCCTTCCTGATCGATCGGGTTTTGCGTTGCCAAAACTAAAAATGGTTTTGGAAGATGCATTGTTTCGTCACCAATGGTCACCTGTTTTTCCTGCATTACTTCCAGAAGAGCCGACTGTACCTTTGCCGGAGCCCTGTTGATCTCATCTGCAAGCACAAAATTTGCAAAAACAGGACCTCTTTTTATGGAAAAATCGTTTTCTTTAATATTATAAATCATCGTTCCCACAACATCTGCAGGAAGAAGATCGGGAGTAAACTGAATTCTGGAAAAATCACCATGTACAGCTTCTGCAAGAGTTTTTATCGCTAAAGTTTTTGCCAATCCGGGAACACCTTCCAGCAAAACGTGACCGTTACCGAGAAGCCCAACCAAAAGCCGGTCGATCATGTATTCCTGTCCGATAATTACTTTGTTGATTTCCTGCCTCAAAAGTGAAAAGAAATAATTCTGTTCTCTTACTTTTTCCGTGAGCTGACGAATGTCTTCTGCTTGATATGAATCTGACATAGTTTAAATTAAATAATTGGTAAATTTCTAATAAATACTTGCATTAATCAACACAATGAATGCCATTTTTGAGTTAAAATTTGTTAAATATTCCAGCCACTCTGACAGATTCGGAATGACTTAAATCATAAATTGCATTTCTTTTAATTCTAAAATCATAAAAATACATAAATTTTACTTTAAAGCCCTGTTCAAAAATTGTCATTTTCAGTTTATTAAACTATTTTTGGTGATTAAATTTTTGAAATATGAATTATCATTTTCAAGCTCACAGACAGGTCAGAAAAAACCTTTTGAACATCTTGCAGGACACTTCTCATGAAGATCTCTTATTAATTCCCGATGGTTTTAATAACAATATGTACTGGAATATTGCACATACTGTTGCCACACAGCAGCTTTTGCATTATTATCTGAGCGGAAATCCTTTCAGAATTGATAAATACTGGATCGAAACTTATAAAAAAGGAACCATGCCCAATCTGAATGTCCAGAAGTCTGAAGTGGAAGATCTTGAATTTCTTTTAACCGAAACTTCAAAGATTTTAATGAAAGATTACGACAGTGATTTCTTTTCAGACTACACACCCTATACCACAAGTTTTGGGATGGATTTGAAAAGCATTCAGGATGCAATTATTTTTAATAATTTGCACGAAAGCCTGCATTATGGCTATGCAATGGCACAAAAAAGAGCAATTTTAGGAGAAAAATTCTAAAAAAGAGCCAAGAAAAAGTAAAAAGAATTAATCAAAAAAAAAGTTTGAATAACAAAGTTTATTCAATTAAAAAATATAAAAAATAAAATTTTGGAAGATTTTCAACATAAAAACCCAAAACCTGAATTCAGAAATTCAGAACCCAACAAAAAAGATGATTTTATATTCGGGCTACGTCCGGTTTTAGAAGCTATTGAAGCAGGAAAAACAATCGATAAAATCTTTGTGCAAAATGCTTTGCAAGGAGAAATTTATGCAGAACTGAAAGCTGTTTTAGCAAAATACAAAATACGTCCTAACTACGTTCCGGTTGAGAAACTTAACCGTTTTACCAGAAAAAATCACCAAGGTGTTGTAGCATTTATTTCGGATGTACCTTTTCACAAAATTGAAAATATTATTCCTGAATTATTTGAGGAAGGAAAAGTGCCTTTTATACTCATTTTAGACAGATTGACTGACGTCAGAAACTTTGGAGCCATCTGCAGAACAGCAGAATGTGTGGGAATTCATGCAGTTGTTATCCCGGAAAAAGGTGGAGCACCAATAAATTCTGATGCGATAAAAACTTCTGCAGGAGCAATGTACAATATCAAAATTTGTAAGGAAAATAATTTAGCTCACGTTGTAGATTTTTTACAGCAAAGCGGAGTTTCTGTATTTTCGGCAACTGAAAAAGCACAAAAATTGATTTACGATGTTAATTTCACTGAACCTTGCGCTATCGTAATGGGAAATGAAGAAACCGGAATTTCAAAAGAGGTTCTACATCATTCAGACGAAAAAATAAAACTTCCGATAGAAGGAAAAACACAATCACTTAACGTTTCTGTAGCTTGTGGAGCAATTCTTTACGAAGCAATGAGACAAAAATTGATGAAAATTAATTAACAGTATTAAAATTATTTATGAAAAATATAGCAGCAATAGCACTGATCTCTTTAGCCATCGTTTCTTGTAAAAAAGAGACGGCAACCATCACAAAAGTAGACCCTAAAACCGGAAAAACCATTACGGTAGAAGTTCCTGCTGATTCTGTGGCTGAAGTAAAAGCAAACCCTGCCATCAAAGATTCTTTAGGAGTTTTTACGCAATCTTTTAAACTTGAAAAAGGAAAAACATATCCTTTGACAACCTATCAGAGAGATGTGAAAACGATGACTGACCCATCAGGGAAAACTTTGAACGGAACAAGCGAATCTACAGACGAAATGACTTTTACGGTAAATGATGTAAAAGGAGGAATTTACGACATCACCATCAACCTCATAGGGAAGAGAAACTCTCAGAGTGCAGACGGAAAAACCATTATTGTAGATACAAAACAGGCAATTCCTAAAGAAGATAATCTTAAAATGATCTGGAATGTAAACCGTGCCTTGACCGGTAACAAACTGAATATGAAGATGGACAGCAAAGGAAATGTGATCTCTATTACAGGTTTTGATGCTATCTACACAAAAATTTCAAATGCACTTGGTACGCTTATAAAAGATGCCAACCAAAAAGCAAGCGCTGTCGCAGGTCTTAAACAAAGCTTTAACGAAAAAGTTTTAAAAGATCAGTTTTCTAAAAACCTGACGATAATTCCTAAAAAAGGAGTGAAGATCGGTGAAAAATGGACTACAAGTGAAAGCGCAGATGAAAGCGGAAAATATAAAGTGACCTCAAACTACGTTCTGAAAAGTGTAGGAAACGGAATTGCCGAAATTTCTGTAACGGGAGGAATTCCTAAAAAAGAAGAGAAGAAATCTCAGGGTGAAATGACACACAGTATGAGCAGCGAACTGGCGCAAAATGGGACCATTAAATTTGACCAAAATACAGGCTGGATTACCAATCAGAATATTACTGTAAAAACCACTCAGATCGAAACGATTTCAGACGGAAAGCAGTCTCAGAGCATGAAAAGTGTTTCAAATTCTTCTGTGATGGTGAATCCTTCAGCAAAATAGAGTTTTAGGGTTTGAGAGTTTAGCGTTATTTAGATGATAATCAAACTTTGAATCTTGAATTTTAAATATAAATAATTATGTCTTTAATTAAAGGTATTTTTGAGGTAGTTCTCGCTACCATTATTATTTTCTTTGTCTGGAATATTTTGAAAAGAATATTCTTCAACAAATTTTATAAATATACTGGTTTCAGACCTAACAACAATCAGGAAAAGGAAACCAAAAAAACAAATATTGAGAAAAAAGTAAAGTGGGACGCAGAAACTGTGGACTATGAGGAAGTGAAAGAGAAAAGATAGTTTATTAAGTATTTTCTTAATCTCAAAAACATCTAAAATTTAATATCTACTGATAACCAAAATGGCAAAAAATAAAAACTTAATTTACATTGCAATTTCCATCATTGCATTCTTAGTTTTAGCATTTTTATACTCCACACCTGTATTTACAGGAAAGCAACTTTTCCAGCATGATATTGTTCAGTATCGAGGTGGTGCAAAAGAACTTATCGACTACAGAGATAGCTTCGATAAAGAAACGTATTGGAGTGACTCTATGTTTGGAGGAATGCCGACTTATCAAATGGGTAGCCGTTTTGAGGGTGATATTATAAAAAAATTAGACAGCTATCTGAACATTCTTCCGAGACCTGTCAACTATCTTTTTCTTTTATTTTCAGGGTTTTTCCTTTTGGGAATGGTCGCTGTCAGGAATTGGAAATACGCACTTCTGGGAGCCACGTTTTTTGGACTTTCAACCTATTTTTATATTATTATTGCAGCAGGACACAACGGAAAAGTTAATACCATAGAATATTTTGCGCCACTTTTAGCAGGAATTTTATTGGTTTATATCCGAAAAAAGTATGTTCTTGGATTTATCGTCACCACCTTATTCTTCGGATTACAGGTTGCCGCCAATCATCCTCAGATGACCTATTATTTATTTTTGGGACTAGGATTTTTATTTTTATCTGAATTAATCAGAGCCATTCTGAAGAAAACTCCTATGAAGCATTTTCTGATCTCATCCGGAATTATTGCTTCAGCTTTAGCAATTGGTGTTGGCATGAATTCTCAGCGAATCATGGCCAACTCCGAATACATTAAAGAAACAGTAAGAGGAAAACAGATTTTAAATACCGAAAATCACACAGCAGGAAATTCAGGAATGGATAAAGAAAGTATTTTGATGTGGAGTTATGGTAAACTGGAAACTTTAAACCTTTTTATCCCAAGATTAATGGGAGGTGGAAGTCAGGAACCTGAAGCCGCAGAAATGATGGGAAAAGTACAACAGCTGGTACAAGACAATGTCACTTCACAAGCTGAATATGACAGAATTTCCAAAGGTTTCGGAAGCGTTACTTACTGGGGCGACCAACCGGGAACTTCAGGACCAGCTTATCAGGGAGCAATCGTATGTTTCTTAGCACTTTTAGGGTTCTTCTTTGCATCAAAAAAATACCGTTACTGGATTTTAGGAGCAACAATTCTGACGATTCTTTTAGCCTGGGGAAGCAATTTTATGCCGCTTTCAAATTTCTTTATTGAATATATTCCTTTTTACAGCAAATTCAGAGCGCCGTCTTCTATTTTGGTAGTTGTGGAATTATTATTCCCTTTAATTGCCATCATTGGATTGTACAGATTTTATACAGATTCATCATTGGAGGAAGATTACAAAAAGAAAATCCTGACGTATGTAAGTGGCGGTGTTTTAGGTTTGACTTTAATATTCATTCTTTTCGGTAAATCATTATTAGGTTTCCATACCGATAATGAAAAGACTTATTTACCTCCTTTCTTATTGGATTATTTAACGGAAGAAAGATTCAAATTATTCAGAATTGATGCGATCAAAGCATTGTTATATGTTGGAATTACAGCAGCAGTTTTATTCTTTAGTTTAAAACAAAAATTAAATCAGAATGTTGCTTTGATTATTATCGGAGCAGTAAGTTTATTTGATCTTTGGATGGTCAACAAACGTTATCTGAATGATGAAAATTATGTTGATAAAATCTTTGCCGAAAACCCTTTTCAAACGGAAGGTTCAGATTATTTAGCTGAAAAAGTAGGAGATAATCCAAATTTACAATCGATTTTAGCAAGTATTCCGGTGAATAAAACTTTGGAAACGATTGCTGAAAAAGACAAAAAACATTACAGAGTTTACAATCAGATTTTAGGTGTGACGAGCGAAACCAATACTTCTTATTTCACATCCTCAATTGGTGGTTATCATGCAGTGAGATTGAGACGTTATGATGATTTATTGAATGAATATATTACGAATGCAGACAGCGTAAAAACGCCAAAAATCCTGAATTTACTGAATACAAAATACATGATTTTCGGAAATCCGCAAGAGCCACAAGTTGTTCCAAATCCTAATGCGAACGGAAATGCTTGGTTTGTAGGTGATCTGAAATTTGTAAATACTCCGGACGAAGAAATTAAATCACTCGGAAATATTGATTCTAAAAAAACGGCCGTAATAAACACTTCTGATAAAGCTTATTTCAATGGAAAACAAGTTCAGGCAGACTCTACAGCTTCCATCAATTTAACAAAGTATGAAGCTAACGAATTGGAATTTAAATCCCAATCAAAGACTCCGCAGTTAGCTATTATCTCAGAGATTTATTATCCTCACGGCTGGAAAATGTTTGTTGACGAAAAAGAAGTTCCTTACATCAAAGCAGATTACCTTTTACGTGCAGTACACGTTCCTGCCGGTGAACACAGCATCAGAATGATCTTTGAGCCTGAAGTGATCGCTACAGGAAAATGGATTTCTTTACTTTGCTTCGGATTGTTTATTGTGTTGAGCGGTTTCGGAATATATTTTATTTATCGCAAAAAAGACAAAAGAAAAAATTTAGTTTCAGAAAAAGTATAAATTTTGTTTGTCATCCCGTACGAATCTAAACAACTCTTAAAAATTTACTTTAAAAACTTTGTCCAGATTCCTACGGGAGGACAAAAAGAATATGGAACAAAAAAAAATCCTTATCATCACGTATTACTGGCCTCCTGCAGGTGGACCTGGAGTTCAGCGATGGTTGAAGTTTGCAAAATATCTACCAGAATTTGGCTGGGAACCAATCATTTTCACTCCGGAAAACCCAAGCTATCCTTTGTTGGATGAGAGTTTGGTGAAAGACATTCCTGAGAACTTAGAAATTATTAAAACTAAAATCTGGGAACCTTATCAGTTGGCAGAAAAACTCAATAAAAGCAATAAAAAATTCAAAGCCGGGCAGTTTGATGTAGGAAACAATCAAAGCTGGAAATCTAAATTATCCATTTGGGTGCGCGGAAATTTTTTCATTCCCGATGCGAGAGTTTTTTGGGTGCAGCCTTCTGTGAAATTTTTAGAGCAATATTTAAAGATTAATACAATTGATGTTGTCGTAACTTCAGGACCTCCACATTCTTTACATCTGATTGGTTTACGATTGAAAAATAAATTTCCAAATATTAAATGGATTGCCGATTTCCGTGATCCGTGGACGGAAATTTCTTATTATAAACATCTAAAACTTACGAATAAATCAGATAAAAAACACCGTCAACTGGAAAGTGAAGTTTTCAAAAATGCAGATATCACTTTAGCAACAAGCTACACCGATGCTGAAAATTTCAGAAAAAACGGAGCCAATGCAGTTTGTATTACAAATGGCTTTGATGAATCAGATGCTGAAAAGACTCTAAAACATTCAATCTCTCAAAGTCTCAAACAAGAGAAATTCACATTGAGTTATATCGGAGTTTTAGAACAATTGAGAAACCCTGAAAATCTTTGGAAATCGCTTGATGATTTGGTGAAATCAAACGCAGATTTTGCTGAAAATTTCAGGTTAAAATTTGTGGGAAGGATTGATGATAAAATTTTGCAAGCTATTGAAAGCTCAAGTTTAAAAAATCACATCGACAATCTTGGCTATTTGTCGCACGATAAAGCAATTGATGAAATGGCAAATTCTTCAATGCTGCTGATTACAAACTTCCCGAATGAGTCTTCAAAAGGAATTATTCCCGGAAAAATATTTGAATATCTGGCTACAGGAAAACATATTATTTCCTTTGGACCTAATGAAGCCGATGTCTCTAAAATTTTAGATGAAACGAATGCCGGGAAACATTTCAGCTATCAGGATTCTGAAGTCATTAAAAATTTTGTTTTAGAAAAATTTGATCTTTGGAAAAGTGGAAATCTTTTAGAAAATACTGGAAATATTGAGCAGTTTTCAAGAAGAAATTTAACTCAACAACTTTCTGAAATCCTGTAAATATTTTTATCATAGAAATTAATTTATATTGTCCACTCATCGTTAATGACAGCAACAATATAATATTTTCCGTCAAATTCTTCAAAGACAAAACGTAAAGAATTCCAATCCATTCCGCCGTTTTTTTCTGAGCCTGGAAGAAAATTTTCCGTAAAATCAGAATTTGGGTAGATCTCTTTTAAATTATTGAGTGAATTTCCTCCACCAAGAAATTTATTGTAGGCATATTCAGATTTTGTAAAATCCTTTTTGAAAACCCAATCTTTGAGATAAGCATTGAGGGTTGCTTTATAAATTTCACCCGATCCGTCTCTTGATCCCCAGGTAAAAACAGTTTTTGATGATTGATATTTTTCAAAATCTGCTCTTGAAAAATGTTTGTCCTCATTTTTGTTGACAAAAGCATACATCGAAAATCTCACTCCCTTTTGTGGATGAATGTAGTTGGCAAAAATATCATAATAACCAATTTTTAAAGCTTGTAAAACTTCATCATTAGTTTTTTTCAAAGCAACTTCTGTAGACAGAGCATCTTGTTTTGTATCGGTTCTTTCGTTTGATCTTTTGAGATTATCTGTTGAAATTGCGGGATTTTTATCTTGTTTTTTCTCACATGACAATGCAAATAAAAATAAAAGTATTGCAAAAAGTTTTCTCATTCTAAAATTTTCACAAAAAGTCCAAAACCAATGCCACCTTTGGGTTGTTCGAAAAGTGTTTTTGAGTGATTTATTTTCCTATTAAAACCAACTCCTTTGCTTAACGTATTTTCGTAAATTTGTTAAATGGAAATTTTAGATATTCTCATTATCGGAGCCGGACCAATCGGTTTAAATTGTGCTCTCGAAGCCAGAAAAAACAATCTCAGCTACTTAATTATCGAAAAAGGGACAATTGTTAACTCGCTTTACAATTATCCTCTGTATATGAGATTTTTTTCGACTGCCGAAAAGTTAGAAATTAATGAAATTCCGTTTATTTCTGCAGCTCCAAAACCTGGAAGACAAGAAGCTTTGGAATATTATCAGGGAATTGCAAGACAGAAAAAACTGAATATCAATTTGTATGAGAAGGTTTTAAACGTATCTAAAAGAGAAGAAATATTTGAAATTAAAACTTCTAAATCAAAATATTTGGCAAAAAACGTCATCATCTCAACAGGTTTCTATGATATTCCAAATCTAATGAACATTCCTGGAGAAGATTTAAGTAAAGTTAAACACTATTATACAGAACCTTACCCTTACGCCAAGCAAAAAATCGTTGTAGTCGGGTCAAGTAATTCTTCGGTAGATGCTGCATTGGAAACCTATAGAAAAGGCGCTGAAGTAACGATGATCATTCGACATTCGGAGATTTCCGAAAACGTAAAATATTGGGTAAAACCGGATATAGAAAACCGAATTAATGAAGGAAGTATCAAGGCTCATTTTAATTCTGAATTATTAGAAATTAAAGAAAACTCTGTTATTTTCAAGAATGAACATGGTGAAAGCCAGGAAATTGCAAATGATTTTGTTTTAGCAATGACCGGTTATCTACCCGATTTTGATTTTCTTAAAAATTCAGGAATTGATCTTCAGGGAGATTGTCTGAATCCTGTTTACAATCCAGAGACAATGGAATCTAATATTTCGAATTTATATTTGGCGGGTGTAGTTTGTGGCGGAAAAGACACCCATCTCTGGTTTATTGAAAATTCAAGAATTCATGCGGAAATGATTGTAAGAGATATTCTTTCAAAATAATATTTTAATTGTAAATCCATCGTAAAGTACCTTAATTGTTAAATATCAAATATGAAAAAACTTATCATCATCACTCTAATTACACTTTTTTCATCAAATTCTCTTTTAGCTCAATCTGATAGCATTACAATATATGTTACCAAAGCGCTGAAAATTATGAAAAACAAATCGGTCAATAAATCGAGGCTGAATTGGGATGAAATATTTGATAAAACTTTAAAAGAATCTTCGAATGCAAAAACCATTAAAGATACTTATCCGGCTATTAAAAATGCACTAAGTTCTTTAAACGATTCTCATTCTAATTTTTATCCTGAAGAAGTAGTACGAGCTTACACGTTGGGCTACAAAGCAACAGGTCAGAAGTTTCCGGTAATTAAAGGTGAGTTGCTAAAAAACCAGTATGCCTACATAAGTTTACCAGACATCGGATCGTTCAACAAAGATGATTGGAACTTGTATATCAATACTTTTTACGCTAAAGTTAATGACTTACAAAAACATCATCCAAAAGGGTGGATTATTGATCTGAGAGGAAATTTCGGAGGAATGCTTTATCCTATGTATGCTGCTGTTGCTCCTTTTTTAGATAGTAAAAATGCAGTAGGAACAAAGGATGCTGAAGGAAAAATTGAATATTATAATTATAAAAAAGGTAAGTTTTATGAAGGCTCAACGGCAACCCAACTATTTCAGTTGACCCAGAATGAGCCCAAAACCATAAAAAAACCAATTGCAATATTGGTAAATAAAGTTACAGGAAGTTCTGCCGAATTCATCACAGCTGCATTTGTAGGTCAAAAAAATGTAAATATCATTGGGACAAATACGCAGGGCTTAACATCGGGAAATCAGGAATACAAATTATTGGACGGATCTTTTCTTGTATTAACCATTGGCAATATCGTTGACAGAACGGGAAAAGAATATTCTAAAATCGGCGAAGGAATTGCTCCAAATATCAAGATCGAAAAGACAGCTGACGAAACAAAAAACAATGAAACCTATCTGAAAAAGGCATTTGATTACATTGATGGTGAATAAAAAGAATTACAAATCAACCTTCACTCCCAAAACAAAACTTCGCTTAGCTGCAGGATTATAATAACGGTTTCCGAAAGCATTGATATCAAAACCCAAAACATAATCCGTATTATATAAATTCTGAACTTGAAAAAATAAATTCATTGTTGTTTTTTCAAATTGTACAGGAAATCTGAATTGGATATTTCCCACAATATTTGAATCTGACCAAACAGTATTGGCATCATTTAAAGGCATTTTTGAAGTATAAAAATGAGAATAATCGACTGAAATTTGATTAAAGAAAGTAAAATTTAATAAACTGTTGACTGTCGTTTGTGGAACTCCTGTTAAATCATTTCCAGAAAAATCTGTTTCACCTTGCTGATAATTTTTAAACTTAAACTGATAAAAACTTCCTGAAAATCTGAATTTAAAGCTACTGAAAAAATTATTCTTTAAATTGAAATTTTTAGATTCCAAAAGAACTTCCAAACCTTTCTGAACTGTTTCACCTGAATTTACAAAAAATTCCTGTCCGCGCTCATTTTGTCTTCTGACAATCGCATCTTTCATTCTGAAATCAAAATAATTGGCTTCCGCAAATAATATATTTCCAAACTGTTTTCTTACTCCGACTTCTTTATTCCAACCATATTCGGGAACGAGATTTAAATTAAATTCCTGATTCGATGAACGGATTTCTTCGTTAGTCGGAGCAGAATTTCCTTTCCCGATTTTTCCTCTTACCGAGAATCCTTTTCCGATAAGATAAGTCAAACCAAAATTAGGCAGAAATTGATTTTCGAATTTTGTTTTTCCGTTTTCTGAGTTTGGAAACAGCTTTTCCCATTCGTAAGCGTTTGAATTTAAACTTAATGAAATATCCGAGAACAGCTTTTTGTTAAAATTTAATTTCTGTGAAACAAAAAAGAATCCTGAATTGTTTTGAAGCTTATCAAAATTCTGAGGATTACCTTCTATTCCTTTGTTATTATCAAAGTTTTTAATGAAAATATAATTCGTTCCGCCTTCAAAACCCAATCTCCATTCTGCAGCAATATTCTCCCAATTTTGAGAATAATTCAGGTGTGTTCTCAATGCAAAATTACTCTCAAAACGGTTTTCAAAATTGGTGATAAATGGATTCTCAAAGTCAACATAAGAACCCTGAACCAAAACAAAATGAGACAGATTTGGAATAATTTTCAACTCATGAGAAATGCCCGCTAAAATCATTTTATTACGAATTCCTGCATCCCGTTCTTTTGCTCCGGGAAGAGTTGCAGTTCCTGGTCTTGCCTGTTTTCTATTGAGCTGCATTTGTTCTAAGGTCAGTCCTCCCGGAGTTTGATAATCAATATCGGAAAGGAGAATCATTGCTTTCAGTTCAGCATTTTTTGAGTACTGAAAATTATCTTTTATGAAAACCTGTTTTCTTTCCACCGCAGACTGTTCACGGTAAGAATCTGTCCGGTAATAATTCTGGAAAATCTGGAAAAAATGTTTTCCAAATCGTTTTGAAAAATTTAAGCTTTCATTAAAGGTTCCATAACTTCCAACAGAAATATTAGCCAAAGTGTTTTCTGAATTCTGTGTTTGTAATAAAACCGTTCCGCCAGTTGCAGCTCCAAAATCACCGCTTTCCGGACCTTTAAAAATTTCCATTCTATTAATAAGTTCAGGAGAAATCACATTAAAATAAGTATTTCCTGATGCGTCAGAAAGAATAAAATCATCCAAATACACTTTCACATTTCGAACTCCGAATGGCGACCGCAAAGTGCTTCCACGAAGAGAAATCCTATAACTTCCGGGAGAGCGTTCCTCCATTCTTGCTCCTGCAATCTGATTGACAGATTCTAATAATCTTTCGGGCGGATTCTGAGTCAATAAATTTTCTGAAACAACAGAAACCGATTTTGTAGATGCAATGAATGAAGTCGGTTTTTTGTAAGCATCAATTTTTACTTCCGAAATTAATGTCGCAGAATCTTTCTTTTGCGAAAAAACTAGTGAAGTATAAAAAGTGAATGCTAAAAAGTATAATTTGGTCATGAAATGGTTTGTACACTTGCATCAGCAAATATTGTACAGTTTTTGGAATTTGTTGCGGTTTAATTTTAAATAAAAAGAAAGCCGCAGATATTATATCAT
>Ga0065714_10002737_pt1 | contig 13903 bp, 15 predicted proteins | sample MisRhiReplicate2_FD_59101 | JGI IMG/M metagenome (GOLD analysis project Ga0065714, IMG submission 59101) | Miscanthus rhizosphere microbial communities from Kellogg Biological Station, MSU, sample Rhizosphere Soil Replicate 2: eDNA_1 v2... | ecosystem: Host-associated > Plants > Roots >...
ACTAAAAATAATTTTCCCAAAACCAACTACCGGATGGAATATCATTCAGTTTCTTTTGGATGTTCTTATCATTTCTAATTAGATTTTTCAATTGTTTCTCACTTAAATTTGCCGAGACAGGAATCGATGTATAAAGCCTATTTACATAAACATCATTTTTTAAGTACAATACCAAAAAAGTTTTTCCTTTATGAGTTTCGGCTTTTTGAAAAATTAAATTTCCTACATCGCATTTAGATTTATAGACTTTTCTATTAACTTCAAATATGTAGACAAAATTAAATCCTGTTCCTCTTCCATAACCTTCAATTTTCTCAACTTTTCCAATGGCATATTCAGCTTCTGATCTATACAATCTTTTATATTTATTCTTAAAATAATAATCAGAGAGTACAAGACTAATTACTAAAATTATCCAAAAATAAACGTGATATTTCTTTATATAATTAATCATCTACAAATAAATCAACTGCGTTTTCAAGACCTTCATTCCCAAACTTTCAAGAACACTTTTATAAGTTTCAATCTGTTTTTCATTCTTTTCAGATTCCTGTCCGGTTTTAAAATCTACAATAATGTAGCCTTCATCACTTTTCAAAATACGGTCGGGTCTGTAAATCTTACTGATTCCTCTTTCTGAGATCATGATATCTTTTTCATTAATCACTTCCCATTTTTCGTCAAAAAATTCAGAATGTTTATTGATGATCTCTTGTAAACTCTTGTGAATTTCTTCTTTTTCAGCTAAAGTGATCTGTCCTTCCAGAGTGTAACTTTCAAGGACTTTCTGAATGTCTTTTTTGGTGTTTATTTTTGAAAGTAACTCATGTACGAAAATTCCGGTTCGTACTTTTTTATTTCGTTCCTGATAGTTTTTTGAAGGCGTTGCTATTTTTATCGAAGTGCTTTTTTCGTGTTTGTTATTCAGATTTTGGATATCTTTCGTTTTGTAAGAAGAGCTTTTATGTTTGCTGTGTTTTATCAGCATTTCAGGTTTTGTTTCATACAAGTCAAATTCATCGAGATCTTGCGTATTTTTTGACTGAATAAACTCTAAAATCTCGAGATTATTTGATGTTTTATTGGCTTTCTGAAGATAAAAGAAAAGCTGTTCTACAGGTCTGGTCGTTGCTACATATTGCAGACAAAGTCTGTCCACAAAGTTTTTGTAAGAATTGATCTTGTTGAATTTTTCAATCTCCGGATCGTAAGCTTCAAGACTTTTATTGAACTGATTGATGTTGACTGATTTCAAAGCTTCATCGCCGTCTGTATCAAACCAATTGTTAAACTGACTGTCAGAATTTTTATTTTCTAAAGGAATAAAAACAACAGGAAACTCCAATCCTTTTGCTTTATGAATCGTCATGATCTGAATGGCATCAATGTTTTCCGAAGCCTGAATGGTGTGCTTAGAAGCTTCTTCGTCCCAATATTTTAAAAATTCTTTTGTACTTGCACCTGCATTTTGGGTAAAGTTAAAAAGCATTTCCAGAAAGTTGAGAAGGAAATCGGTTTCCTTGTTTTTTACTGCAAATTCTTTGATATAGTATTCAACAAAATTGTAAAGATTAAATTTCGGGAAATTATCCTGCTTTAGTTTTAAAGCATATTTATTTTGAACAAATTCTATAATTTCCTCGTGCGAAGCAATCTCCAGAATTTCTTTGATGTCTAAACTAAAATCTGTCATGGTGATTCTTCCCAAACGGTTAAGATAAAACATCAGCATGATCAAATGAGGTTTGTTTTTCGGATTGGTTTCCCACCTTAAAAAATGAATTACAGCCTGTAAAGTATTCGACAATTCTAAGGTTAGACCTTTATCGGAAATCGTTTTGATGTTGGTTTCTTCTCCTCTATAGTTGACTTTTAAGTTCCCTAATTTCTGGGAATAACTGAAAATATCAAAGTTACCACGACATAAGATTGTGATGTCTGAAAATCTGAATCCGTTATCAAGGCATTCCTGAATGTCTTTTTGCATTCTGTCGGAAACATCATTGTAAAAATCTTCTTTGGTGAGATTTTCAATAAGATTTACCTTTACTCTGCCTTCGATTTTAGATTTTGAATTCTGTTCGGCATCGATCCCAAAAATATTTTTGTGCTCTTCTTCTAAATCATTTGAATGAAATTGATACAGCTCATTATTAAACTGAACGATGTTTTTTGCACTTCGCCAATTGTCTTTCAGAACTAACAATTCAGCTTCTTTAGGCGAAATTTCTTTTTTGTTGATAATATCGAGCATCAGTTTACTTTCGCCACCACGGAATCTGTAGATACTCTGTTTCGGATCGCCTACCAAAGTGAAAGAAGTATTGTCTGTGGAAACACTGTGATCTCTCAACGGAACAAAATTCTGCCATTGTAATTCTGAAGTGTCCTGAAATTCATCAAAGAAATAATGCTGAAACTGCGAACCTACTTTTTCATATATAAAGGCAGAAGGTTCATTTTTCAGATTTTCGTTGATCAGAATATTAAATTTGGAAAGAAGAACCAGATCATTTTCTTCCTCAATTTTTTTCAGCTCATCCTGAATGTCTTTGTTAACTTTTAGCGGAAGCAACGCAGAAAGAATTTTCTCTTTTTTTTGAGTTTCGATAAATAAGAGAATTAACTGCATTCTGCTCGCCAAAAGTTGGTCGAGAATCTCAAAAATTTCAGCTTCTTTATGTTTGGATTTTGCTGCAGCTCCTTTTTGGATATTATTTAATGCACTTTCTTCATTAGTCGGAAAAGGAAATCCAGGTCTTTTTTTGTTGTAGAAATCCAAAATCTTTGTAAAAAATCCACCAATCCCATTTTTCCCTTGAGAAAAATCTTCAACATCAATATTTCTTGATTTAAATAGCTCTATAGATTTCTCAGCGATTTCTAAAGAATGTTTTTTGTTAGAAACAATTTCTTTACGCAGTGTATTTTTGATGTCTTCATATTTGCTGTCGTCAAAACTTTTATTGTTTTTAAGATGCTCGTAATGAATGTCTTTTACAAATTCTTTTGCAGAATCGTATAGATTTTTATTTAAATTAATTCTTTCATTATTATCAAGACTATAATCTACATAATCCATAAATGAATTGGAAATACTGTCGTTTTCACCGATTTGATCGAGCATTTTATCAACCGCTTCTATTAGGAATGGTTGTGCATCAATTTCCAGGTTGAAATTTTTAGCCAAACCCAGTTCGTAAGAAAAACTTCGTACCAGTCGCGAATTGAAACGATCAATTGTTCCTATATTTAAAGTGGAGTAGTTGTGAAGAACATAATCTAATAGTTTTTTTGATCTGAAATGAAGTTCGTCAATTGTGATTTTTAAACCTTCGTTTTCAAATGCAGTCTGAATATTTTTTAAATCTGTATTTTCAGCATAATTTTCAGCAGTAAAATTTCCCAGCCAAGACAAAATTCTTTCTTTCATTTCATTCGCTGCTTTGTTGGTAAATGTCAATGCCAGAATATTACGTATCGAATGTTGTTGATAAGGATGTCGTAAACAGATCATCAGAAGCCTCTGAACGAGCGCATACGTTTTTCCGGAACCGGCTGAAGCGTTGATGACTGTGTAAGAATTCTGCATGATGAGAAAAAGAATTGGGACTGCAATTTAATTAAAATTTAAATGGAATTTTAACAATATTCGATAGGTTTTTAACAGTTTGAAAAAGAAAATTTCCAAAAAATGTATTAAAAGCGTTAACTGTGGTTAAACTTCTCAGATTGTATAAAAATTACTTTAGTTTTGCTCCATAAACAATATTCCGTGAAATGTAAACTACTCTTTATCTTTTCCTTATTTTTCTTCGTAAGCATCAATGCTCAGGATTTCATTTTTGGGAAGATAACTTCTGAAGATAATGTGGAAATGGCTGATGTTACGGTAATCAACATCCGGACAGATGAGCGTGTAACGACCAACCGAGATGGTCATTTTATGATTTCCGGAAGGCAGGGAGATAATCTGCGTTTCATCAAAACCGGTTATGACAGAATTAATATAAATATTACTAAAGATAATATAGTTTCGCCTGTTAATATCAAATTGATAAGAACTGCACAGCTGATTGATGAGGTCGAGATCAAAAAAGCTTTGACGGGAGATTTGAAAATTGATACCAAAACGTTGAATCCGCCAAAAAAAGTTGAAAAACTGAAAAGTGATTTAGCGATTTACATGAAACAAAAATCTGATCCTAGAATTCTTGCTGCAAAACCCGGCGAATTTGTACAGCCAAAAGGACAGGGATTTGCTATTGGAAAAGTGAAAAACAAATGGGATGATGTAGACTTCATGAACTATTTGGTAACTGCTTTGGGATATCAGTATTTCAATGATTTAAAAATAGAAAATTCTCAGGTTCAACATTTTATTTATTACGTTTTGGCAGGAGGATTTGAACGGAAAAGCATTCTGAAATACGGTTTTGTCAGTGATGCAGATTTAATGAGATTTCAAAGAGCTGTTCTAAGCAGAATTTCCACCTACAAAGCACCACAAGTACAAAAATAAGAGGTGATGAAATCATATTTTTCAAAAATATTTTTTTTTATTCTTGTTTTCTTTTCACTTGCTGTAATGTTTTCACAACAGAAAATTTCTGGCAGAATACTGAGCGAAAACGATATGGTGATCAGTAATGTTTTGGTGATAAATGTTTCGAATGATAAAAAAACATACAGCGATGCAACTGGGAATTTTACAATTGAGGCAACTTTAAACGACGAAATCAGATTCTCAAAAGCAGGATATGAAAGAGCTTCTAAAAAGATTTTTGATTATAATTCTCCGATAAATGTTCTATTAATAAGAATTCCCGAAGAAATAAAAGAAGTAGAAATTTTGAATCTGACGGGAGATTTAAATAAAGATTCGAAAAGGTTTGCGAAAGAAGATAAATTTGCAAAACTGCAAAAAGATATAGGTCTTCCGAGACCGCCGGAAATTGTAAGAGAAAAAGCACCCGAACTTTCCGATGCGTTTGTTATTGGTTTTCCGATGGCGGCAATCAACATAGATGCTCTATACAAAGTAATTAGCGGAGATGCACGCAGAATGAAGAATCTCTACAAGTTCGAAGATTTGCAGAGGCATTTAAAATGGGTAGTGAGTAGACTTGATTCTAAATATTTTAGTTCTCTTGGGATTTCCGAAGAAAAAATTAATGAGTTTTTACAATTTGCTTTTCTGGAAAATCCGCGATCATTAGATTTTGTGAAATCCAAGAATATTAACGGAGTTATTTTTGAAATTGAAAAGGTAATTCCTAAATATATTGAAAGGATGAGATCTCAAACAAAAAATAGTATTCAGTAGTTTTAATGATAAACTACATCATAGATTTCGTCTTTCACTTCCTCAAGATTTTCCGGATGATAATTTGATAAAAGCCAGAGATCAAGAGGTTTTTTACCTTCACCATAACTGGGCTGGATGTACATTTCATCAATCAGATGAAAACCATTTCTTTGGTAAAAAGAGAAACGACGTTGAGAATTTTCATTCAAATGTTGAGGTTCGATTTCCAGAATGATTTTCGGATAATTTTTAAACAAATAATCGGTGATGTGAGAACCCATTTTCTGATTTCTAAATTCAGAAAAAACTTCGAAATGTTCTACAAATACAAAAGAACTCAGCTCCCAAATAATGAGATAGCCAATATTTTCAGACACATTTAAAACTGAAATCACTTTAACCTGCGGATGCTCAAATAAACGCACGAATTTGTACCAGTCACGCCTTTCATCTTCAGGGAAACTTGATGCATAAGAGTCGTATATCTGTTGAATACGGTAATCGTCAGGCGAAGTAATCTGTAAAAATTCCATGATTATAAATCAAAAACACTGGGTCTTCTTGTAATGAAAATGTCTTTTACCCAAAGTGTAAAGGCTAAGCCTAAATAGATTAAGAAGAAAACTCCTGCTGTTGCAAACGTAGAATAAATGAAGAAAATACGAAGTTTAGAAACGGGAATGCCCAATTTGGCACCCATTCTCGTGAGTACTCCAAACCATTCTCTTTCCATCTTATGACGCAGATTATCAAACATGATTGTTTTCTTTTAAAATTTTAAATCCTATGCTGCAATTTAAGCAATTTTTAGCTGTGCAGTAATTTTTGTAATGATAAATCAAACTTTGAGTCTGTAATGCAGTTTTAATTTTTAAACCTAAATTTTTCCAGCCATCAACAACAGAATTTTTTTCGGCCGACAATTCTTTATAAAATGCCAGAATTTCGTCTGCAATTTCTTCATTATGATATTTGTGATAGGTATATTTTAAGGGTAAAATACTGTTAAGAATAATCAGTTCGATGAAATCTTTAGTTAAAATTTTCGGTTGATCGACAGGCGAAATCTTTCCAAAATTAAAATGGTTATCCCAATAATCTGATGCTTTTATATTTATAAAAATATTCATGAGTTCATCGGAATTTTTTGCATTCAGAATTTTAGAAAATAAATTTTGATGCTGATGATAAAGATCTGCCAATTGTGATAAGCGAACTGTAGGAAAGTTAGGCGGTCGCAGTCTTAAAAATTTCGGACGAATGATGAGATCCGAAATGTAAAACTTAGCTTTAATGAAATCAAATTCTCTTTTCCAGATTTTCATCTGCTCATCTGCGGGGTTTTCAAGCCACCCTGAAATTCCGAAAAATAAAGCTTCGAGCTGAGTTTTGTTTTGTCTGATTTTATTGAAAACGGTAAAGTCAATACTCTCTGCAATCTGTTTAAACAACTGTGCATTCACTTTGAGTCCGAAAGAGTAGGCGAGACTTTGAAAGAGAACGGCTTCGTAATTATTCTTCTGAATCTCTAGATCTTTTTCAAGTTCTGACAATTTCTCTTCAAGTTTTTTCAATAAATTTTCTTCGTAAAAATGAACCGGAATTTTATTGGGATTAAAGAGATCTTCACACGGAATAAACTGAGTGTCTTTCAACAGAATCTGATATCTTCCAAAAATAGTTTCGTCAATATGATTTTTCAATTCAAGTGTCGGAATATTTTTATGTTTAAATTCTTCGATGTCTGCATCATTTTGATAAACCACATGCAGAATGAGGTTTTGATAATTGGGATCTTGCGAATGCTGATGAAAAATCCAGTCGGATGATTTTACATGAAGTTCTATATTTCCTGCAAGAATTACATTGTTGATTTTGATTTTTGCCATCAGAAAATCAGGTCCGGAATCTGTGTTCCACGCTCCAAAATCTAAAATTTCAATAGGATTTCCTTCAAGGTCTTTAAAATTGTAGTCTGTGAATATCTTGTAATTCCACAGATATTGCAGCAATTTCTCGTTCATTGGTTGTGTTTATTACAACTAATATAAGAAAAATCTGAATTTTAAATATTGCTTACCTTGAAATTCGGAAAATATTTAATTTTCCATTTCCGGAAAGTTTCCTGCACCTCTGTAAAGAACTTTCCGGAAATTGGCAATAAAAAAAACCTTTCAGCGTTTTAAACGCTGAAAGGGTTGATTGGCTAAATATAATTACAATGTTTTAAGCTTTAGAAAATTCCTTATTAAAGTTTGCAATCGTAGTTTTATACATTTCCTCATAGATTGGAAGAATATTTTTCAGATCAAATTTTATTGCCTGTTCTTTGGCGTTGATCTTCATTTGAGCTAATAATTCTTCATTGCTGAGAAGCTTGATCGTATAGTTGCTCATCGCTTCCACATTTCCGATTTCTGCTAAAAATCCTGTCTCACCCTGAATGTTGACTTCAGGAATTCCACCTGCATTGGAGCTGATGACAGGTGTATTTGCAGCCATTGCTTCCAATGCCGCCAAACCGAAACTTTCCTGCTCGGAAGGAAGCAGAAATACGTCAGACAACTGTAAAATTCTGTAAAGATCATTTACTTTGCCCAAAAGACGGATTTTTGAGATCAGTTCGGGGTTCTCTTCCAGAAACTGATTTACTTTTTCCATATCCGGACCTTCTCCGATGATGATCAGCTTAGATTTAACTTTCTTTTCGACACTTTTAAAAATCTGAAGAACTTCCTCCACACGTTTTACCGGGCGTAAATTGGAAACGTGAATCAGTATTTTTTCGTCAGGACTCGCAAACTGTGTTCGCTGGCATTCATTGCAGTCATCAAATTCAGAATTGTCGATGAAATTGGTGATCACCTGAATTTCTTTTTTAATATTGAAAAACTGAAGCGTATCTTTTTTAAGACTTTCGGAAACCGAAGTAATGGCATCTGATTGATTGATTGAAAACTCCACCGCATGTTTGTAACTTGGGTGCTGCCCAACCAAGGTAATGTCTGTCCCGTGAAGTGTCGTCACCAAAGGAATGTCGTTATTATCTTCCTTCAGCATTTGCTTTGCCGTAAATGCTGCATAAGCGTAAGGAATGGCATAATGAGCATGAAGTAAATCGAGTTTATAAAGATTCACAACACGGTAGATCATCGAGCTCAACGCAATATCATAAGGCTGATACTGGAAAAGAGGATAGGTCTGAACATTTACTTTATGAAAGAAAATATTGGGATTGGTGATGTCTAATCTTGCAGGAAGTGCCGAACTGATGAAGTGCACCTCATAGCCTTTATTGGCGAGAGACATCCCGAGTTCTGTTGCCACGATTCCGCTTCCGCCGTATGTTGGGTAGCAAAGTATGCCTATTTTCATCTTTTTATTTTTTATTTATAAATAATTTAACAGAACAATTTTTATCGTTTTGTAAATTTAATTTTATTTTGATGTGGTGAATTCTGTTGATTTTGAAAATTGAGGAACTTCTAAAGTAATTCCCATTCCTGCTTTTAGTTGATCATTCACTAAAACAGGAAGTCTTCCTGATATTTTTGTCTTCCCATTGATGGCGTTTGCAGTTGCCGTCATTGAGTCGTCATTGTTTTCGTAAGATACCAGAACAGTAGAAACTTTAGACAAATCAATATCTTTTAAAGCGTAAGCGCTTCCGAAAACATTTAAAATCACGTTTTGATTTTTCGTTAAATCTGCCAAAACTTTTTTTGATTCTGCTGAAATTTTATAAGGTTTGTAAGCCGTGGAATTGTCTTTATGAAAACCTACAATAACCGTAGAATTTGCAGGGATGCTATTGATCTCCGACGCTTTTTTGATGACAGCGGTTGAGTTTAAATTCAATTGATCTGCAAAAGTCTGGTAAGGTGCTTCTTCCAACGGAACGTAATAACAGGTATTTTTACAGTTTAAAGGAAGGAGTTTCTTTTCGTCTTTTATCAATGTCAAAGCATTTGAATAGAGATTTTGCGCCAATGTTTTGTGAGAATCATTATTAATATCCTGATTTACATTTTCAGGATTTTTCGGAGTGTATTGATTAAGACCTAAATAGTATTTAGTCAGTAAAATTTTCTTTACACTTTCTTCCACTCTTTTTTGTGAAATTTCACCATTGTCAATTGCTTTCTGAATCAGTTTTTTGCCTTCCGCAACACCTTGTGAGAAAAGCATAATGTCATTTCCTGCCTTGAAAGCTAAAGCATCCAGTTCGCCTGGTTTGTATTTGTTGGCAACCGCTCCCATATTCAGAGCATCTGTTATAATTAAACCTTTGTAGCCTAATTTTTCTTTCAATAAACCTGTAATAATATTTTTTGAAACCGAAGCAGGAATTCCTTTTCCTGATTCTAAGCTAGGAACATAAAGATGCGCAACCATTACACCGCCAATTCCTTTGTCCATTAAAGCTTTAAAAGGTGCTAATTCCACTGAATTCAATCTTTCCAAATTGTGTGAAACTACCGGAAGATCTAAATGTGAATCGGTATTCGTATCACCATGCCCCGGAAAATGTTTTATCGCTGCCAGAATATTGTTATCCTGCAAACCATTAGAGTAGGAAAGTGCAGATTGGGTTACATTAGAAACCTCTGAACCAAAACTTCTGTTCCCAATAATAGGATTGTTCGGGTTGGTGTTAACATCTACAACAGGAGCAAAATCCCAGTTGATGCCCATTCTTTTGCAGTCTTCAGCAATTTTTGTCGCCATTTGATAAATCAAATTTTTATCCTGAATTGCTCCCAAAGTCATTGCCCAGGGAAATTTATGAGCTGTTGTAATTCTCTGATATAATCCCCATTCCGCATCCATCCCGATCATTAATGGGATTTTTGATTTCTGCTGAAACTCATTGACCAGATTGATTTCTCTTGCTGCGTCATCCTGCATTAAAATCAATCCGCCAATTTTATCGTTGAGAACAATATTTCTTATCTGGTTAATATGATTTTCATCTTTATTGGTATAAAGAGCAACAATAAAAAGTTGTCCCAGTTTTTCGTCCTGTGAAAGAGAGTTGTAAGTTTTATCAACCCATTGCTGAGCTTTCTTTTGATCTGAATGGGAAATGTTTTTCGGCTGATATTGTGCTGAAAGTTGTGAACTTATAAACAGTGTAAAAATGAATAATTGAAGTGCTACTTTGTTCATAATTTTGAATAAGAACAAAAATACAATTAAAAAAAACAGCAGAAACAAAGTTTTTTAGTTTTTTGGTATATGTTTTGATTCGGCTTAGTTACTAATAATATTAAATTAAAAAAAATGAGAAAATTTCTTCCGATTATAACTTTAGCATTTGCTAGTTTATTTATATATAGCTGTGATAATGATGATGATGTTGTACAAACAGAACAAATTGTTTTAACAGTAAGAGACGTTACAGGAACATTTAATACAAATAATGGTTTTCAAATAGAACAAGGCTTAACCTTACAGTCTGCTGATGCAGTTCTTGTTTATAGAAATATTAATTCAAATACTACCAACAGTCCAGTTTGGCAACTGATTCCTAAGACTTATTATTTAGATGATGTTCAGAATTTACCGGTAGGAAGAGAATTAGATTATAACTTCGATTTCACTACTCAGGATGTTCAGATCAGAACGGAGGCTAATTTTAATCAGTCTAGTCAGATTACAGGTGGGGAGACAAGCCAGTTTTTGACCAATCAGACATTTAGAATTGTATTACTTCCGGCGGTTTCAGGTAAGAATGCAAATGCTGTAGATAAGAACGATTATAATGCAGTAATCAAATATTACAATATTGACGATTCAAATGTGGTAAACACAAAAGTCAACTAATAATATATCTTTTCAGTTTTTTATAATTAAAAAGCTCTGGAAATTTTTCCGGAGCTTTGCTTTTTTATTTAAATTAATAATCAATCCTGTTCATCAAGAAGGTGACCAAAATAATCCTTTTTGGTTTGTAAATATCCCCGGCTTGATTCGTTAGCAGGAATTTGCAAAGGAATTCTTGAATTTAAATTCACATTACTTTGTTCCACAAATTTTACCTTTTCAGGGTTGTTGGTCAAAAGATTAATGTTTTTGACTTCTAAAATATTAAGAATCTCAATTGCAACACCAAAATTTCTGTCATCGGCAGGTAAGCCTAATTCTAAATTGGCAGCAACGGTATCAAAACCTTTCTCCTGGAGAGAGTAGGCTTTGAGTTTATTAATAATTCCTATATTTCTTCCTTCCTGACGCAGATAGATGATAATTCCGCCGTTTTCATGCATATATTTCATAGCCGCATCTAACTGCTGACCACATTCACACTTCTGAGAATGGAAAACTTCACCTGTAATGCATTCTGAATGAAAACGTACATTGACGGGTTTGGAAAAATCTGTGTTTTCTGCAATGATTGCCATATGAGGCATCCAATCGGTAGATTCTTCAGAAAAAGCTATCATTCGGAAATTGCCGTGCTCTGTAGGAACATTTGCTTCCGCCTGAATTTTTATCATTTAATTGTAGGTTATTTTTTACTGTTTATTGAGTCCTCAATAAAAGTAACGTTGGTTTTTAATCTTACCAGATATCTATTCAGCACTGCATCATCATCTTTATTAAGATATTTTCTGAGTTTCTGAATTTTTTTATAAGATTTTTCTAAACTTTTAAGGGTTTTGTTCTTTCCGGAAATATTACCAGAATCTATCGCATACAGATAGTTCTGCAATGTATATTTTAATGAATTTATCTCTTCGTTTACAGCTGTATTTTTGAATTTTGGAAAACTGGAAATCAGATTGGTAATTTCAGCAGCATTTGCATTTTCATTAATATTGATAGAAAAACTATTGATTCCAGTTTCGGACTCTCCTTTTTTTGCTTCACTGTAGAAACCATTGGACAGGGGGGAAACATTAGGTTTTTCTGTAGCGCAGGAAGTGATGGTTAATATAAGTAATCCGAAAAAGTATAGTCGTTTCATTTTTGCTCCTTTTGATAAAGGATTGGGTTAAGACTTTCATCATTGTACATTTTCATCTGTTTGTACACTTTCATCTTAACATCACCGTTTTCAATATCAGTAAGCAATTGATCTATTGATGTAGATAAATCTTTTTTCTGATCCAGAAGCACATCTAATTTTTTCTGACAATTTAAGCGATGTTCTTCAGAAGCCGATTCTCTGTTGGCTTCCAATGCCATATGGTAAACTTTGAGGGCAAGTATAGATAATCTGTCAACTGCCCAAGCGGGAGTTTCGGTATTTATTTTCGCATCAGTTTTCGGAGTAATATTTTTATATTTATCTAGAAACCAACTGTCTATAAACTCAACCAAATCTGTTCTCTGCTGATTTGAAGCGTCTATTCTTCTTTTCAGCTTAAGAGCTTCTACAGGATCTATGTTTTCATCTCTGATTATATCTTCAAAATGCCATTGAACGGTATCAATCCAGTTTTTAGCATACAAAATTCGTTCCAAACTGTCAGTGGGGAACGTGTTGTTTATGGGAGTGTCTACATTGTCTAAAACGTGGTAGTCTTCAATTGATGTATTGAAGACTTTCCAGGCTGTTTCGGTAAAATTCATCTTATCTTAGAATTTAGTTGCTGGTATTATTTGTTGTTGAAGATTGATTATCAGTTTTTGGGGCTGGTTTATCTTCTTCTTTTACAGCATCTTTAAATTCTTTGATTCCTGATCCCATTCCTCTCATCAGTTCAGGGATTTTTTTTCCTCCGAAAAGTAACAAAAGAATGATCGCAACGATCAAAATGTGTTGCCAAGATAATGACAGTATTGTAAGTGTGTACATTGCTAAAATTTTTACAAAGTTAATATTTTTAATTGGAAAGCCAACCCATTGGATCTACCGGCGTGTCACCTCTCCAGATTTGAAAATCTAAAGTATATGACCCATCAAAATCCTGAGCAACCGTACCTACAGAAGTTCCGGCAGAAACCTGTTGACCTTTTGAAACTGTATTGTTACTTAGGTTTGAATAAATAGAGAAATAATCTCCATGCTTTATCAAAACTGTTTTTGTACCATCTGCAGCGGGCATTACCGAAGAAACCGTTCCCGGGAATACAGCTTTTGCATTAGTACCTCTTGCTACAGAAATTTTAATTCCGTTATTTTCTTCTACAATATTCTTAAATACTGGATGTGGCTGTCTTCCGAAACGGTGTGTAATTGTACCGTAAGCAGGCATCGCCAATCTTCCTTTGTTTGCTGCGAAACTGTTCCCTGCTGATGTCGAAACACCATAATTGGTCATTGCTTTGGTTTCGGCAGCTTTTTTATCTTCGTCTGTTTTCTTTTCTAATGCTGCTTCTGCCGCTTTTGCTGCAGCTAATTTGTTAGCAGCTTCTCTTGATCTAAGGGCAGCGTCATCAGAGGCTTTTTTAGCAGCTAATTTTCTTGCTTCATCTTTTGCGTTAGACTCGCTTCTTGCCGCTTCTTCATTTCTTTTTCTTTCATCTTCGGCTCTTTTAGCAGCGAAGTCTGCTGCTTTTTTAGCTTCAGCTTCAGCTAATTTTCTCTCTCTTTCTAAGGCATCAGCTCGTGCTTTATTTTCTGCATCAATTCTTGCTTACTCCCTG
>Ga0065714_10002592_pt1 | contig 13892 bp, 12 predicted proteins | sample MisRhiReplicate2_FD_59101 | JGI IMG/M metagenome (GOLD analysis project Ga0065714, IMG submission 59101) | Miscanthus rhizosphere microbial communities from Kellogg Biological Station, MSU, sample Rhizosphere Soil Replicate 2: eDNA_1 v2... | ecosystem: Host-associated > Plants > Roots >...
ATCCAGCTATCCTTGGCGCTATAGAAACTGCAGAGCAGGCGGCAATTGAAAAATACGATCGAGTGCTGGAAGATTATGCGGCACATTTAGACCATATGGTATTGCTGCAGCGTCAGCGTACCGGTATTTTGGAGGCCTTAAAGGAAATACAGAAGTACCATCTTCGCCTGATGCATTAAGGGGCATCTTAGATGTATATTTCTCCTGTTGTCAATGTATCTTTTCCTGTCTGCAAACCCTCAAATTAGCGGTAACATTCAGCACATGAATGATTCATTGCCAACTAAAACTAAAATCCCGGCCAGAGCCGGGATTTTTAGCATGCATACGGATAAGATGAGGCAAATGAGCCGATTATTTCATATCCTCTTTGATTTTGTTAATCATACCCAGGTGCGATTGTACGATGGGTACCAATTTTGCTGCAAAAGCTTTCAGCGTAGAGTCTTTTCCATCTTTGGCTTCATCCTCCATCAATTTCAGTGTTTTCTGATGTCCATCAACCATGGCATCTACATAGATTTTATCAAAATCCTTTCCGGACTTACTGTCCAGTTCGCTCTTTTTCTGCAGGTGCTCGTCATCCAGCACTGCCGGCAGGGTGATGTTTTTAATTTTGGCTATCGACATCAATTCTTCATTGGCTTTACCATGGTCCTTGAGCATCATATTGGCGAAATTTTTAATTTGGGTATTGGCAGTTTTCTGAAGGGCAATGTTCGCAAATTCCACTTCTGCCATTCCACCAACCGCCGCCTTTGTCGCAAACATGGCATCAGATTCGTCTACGGCGATACCTCCGGTAGCCATTACATTTGAAGTCGTGTCTTTCACTGTGTTTAAGCTGTCTGCCGTTTCTTTTGCATCCTTAGTGCCACTGCCACATCCCTGGAATGTTAAAGCAGCTGCCGAAATCGATAATAAAAAAGCTAATTTTTTCATAAGGTTAGATTTTGTTGAATTTATTCAATTACACAAATGCTGTTCATAGTCGCTAATAACAACGACCAGATCATTTGGTTTGCAGAATATTTTTTCTGTATGGGCCTGGTCTGAGAACCGCTTCTGAATCACAGCCAGCAATAAGGAAGATGAAGATTTCTGACTTTTTTTTTAAAAAAAAATTAAACACAATCCATTGCCCGTTGTTCTTTGTGGCAGGAATGATAATAGCGCCTGTCAACGGGCTTGACTCATTTTCAGACCTCAACACTTACATGATTATCCGCCATGAAATTATCAGATGATATCGCCGCACAGATCCACCAGCAAGGTCCCATCTCATTCCGACAGTTTATGGAGCGTTGTCTGTATGATTCCGACAATGGTTACTATACAACAAAATGCAGTTCGATAGGAGCCGAAGGTGATTTCTATACCAGTGCCACACTTTCTCCGGTTTTTGGAGCCCTGTTGGCAAAGCAACTGGAGCAGATGTGGTCCCTGATGGGCTGCCCTGAGTTTACAATTTTGGAATACGGGGCAGGTACCGGTCATTTGTGCAGGGACATCATGACTTGTCTTGAATCCAATCCTGCATTGTACGCAAATCTGCGCTATTGCATTATTGAAAAAAGTCCCCTGATGCGCAGACTGGCCGGTAATATAGTAAACGATAGGGTGGAATGGTACGATTCTATTTCAGAGATCTCACCGGTACATGGATGCGTCCTGTCGAATGAGCTGGTGGATAATTTTGCAGTGCACCGGGTGCTGATGAAAAAAGAGCTGATGGAGATATTCGTAGACTATCAGGATGGCTTTTGTGAATTGCTGCTCCCTGCCGGACCGGAACTAAAAGCTTATCTTTCCGAGCTGAGCATTGACCTTCCCAAAGGATTTACCACTGAAATTAACCTCGAGGCCATCGACTGGATCGGCCAGGTTGCTTCCTGCCTGGAAAGTGGCTACGTCATGACCATCGACTATGGGCAACAGAGCTCAATGATGTATCAACCCTGCAGGAGTCAGGGAAGCCTGCTATGTTACCACAAGCATTCGGTAAGTGATTCCTTTTATGAGCATATAGGTGAACAGGACATGACTTCCTTTGTGAATTTTTCTGCACTTAGCAGATGGGGAGCCCGACATGGATTAAGGACACTTGGTCTCACTGACCAGGCTCATTTCCTGACCTGCTTGGGATTCCGCGAACAGCTGCTGAACATGCTTTCCTGTGAACCAGATGTGGTAACTGCAGCGCAAAAGGCAGTCCGTGTCGGTCGTATTTTGCTGATGGATATGGGCAGCAAATACAAAGTGCTCATTCAGGGAAAAAATGTGGCGCAAAACCACCTTTCAGGACTTGATATTTGTCCTGAAATTTAGCGGGAGTGACCTTATGCTGGCCTGCGACGCCTAATTTACAAAACATATCGACCTACCAGGTGTTAATCATCTAAGCTAATCAGGCGAGCTCATGAATGAGGTAAAAAACATTGTTGTTATCGGGGCATCAGCGGGTGGCATCAATTCAGTATCCAGCTTGTTGTCGGGCCTTAGCGTAAACATTGACGCGGCACTTTTTGTAGTGATCCACCTTGGCATCAATTCCCAGCCCTCAGTTATTATTGATATTTTCAAAAGGTATACAGATCTGGACTGTAGGGTGGCCAGCAACAACCTGAAATTTGAGAACCACGCCGTTTATCTGGCTCCGGTGAACCATCAGTTGCTGATTGAAAAAAAGGTAATGAAGGTTCGCAAAGGCGCACCTGAAAATCACTATCGCCCCTCCATAGATGTATTGTTCCGTTCTGCTGCCGCTGCTTATTCCTGTTGTGTTACCGGAATCATCCTTTCAGGTATGCTGGATGATGGGGCATCAGGGATGTCCACTATTAAAAAAAATGGAGGTGTGTGCATGGTTCAGGATCCTCAGGAAGCTCAGTTTCCCGATATGCCAGTCAATGTCCTGCAGACCATTCAAGTGGATTATACCACAGGTATCGACCAAATGGCCAAATTGCTCAATGAGCGGTTCGCGGTAGCACAAGCTTCAGATTAATCCAGCTGACTTTGCCACTACATATCTATTCGGCCATAGGTGCTGGTTTTCCTGGAGCCGCTTTTTCGCATCAATTCTCTATACTCTTCCAGTAAACCGATATACTTATTCATCCAATAAAGGACCAGGTCCTCTCCCGTTTGCGGAAGATTGTTGGCATGATCGTTCCATTGCTGCTCATGGATTAGTCCAAAAAAACGACTATCGAAGTCAGGGCAAAAGTTGTAATTTATTGCCCTCCCAATTTGTATGATCAGCTCTGAAGGCAGGTCTTTTTTGGCAAACCAGTTATATAAGGTACGCCTGTTCACCTGTAAACGTCTGGATAGTTCTGTGATACTGATCTCTTGTCGTCGAATCGCCAGTTCAACGATTTCTCCGGCATTACATTCCATAGTTTTCATCATGATGATTTAAACAGCTAAGAATCTTCAAAAAATAAAACAAAATCCAGGAAACCCTGTTTGGATGTATCTCCCTACAAAATTACACCGACATAAACTAAGTCCCTCCCTTTTCAAACGAAGATAAATACTGAAAAAATGCAATACAATACGGAAAATACTGGTGTTTTTTGGATAACTACCTGTATTTTTCAAAAAAAGAGAACTTATTGCAAGGTTTGATGGGGCCTATCCGTATAACCTTTTGGAATACGCGCCGTATCTTGAATAGCTCAAGGACCATGCTCAGTTCAAATGAACAAATTGCCAGGCCACGACAAACTGAGATTAAATAATCATGGGTAAATTGACAGGCAATAAAGCGCGTGTGAAGCTGCATGTATTCTATCCATGAACAAATGCGAAGGGACAATTACCTGTTCCGACTGTTTCCAGTTAAATTTGCAGCGCCCTGGGCTGAGCGCTGCAAAGCTTTTTTAAAAAAAACAGCCATCCAGCTTGCCTAAAGATCGTCATTTATGCGTTATACCTGCGCGGAAATCTACTGGAAATACCAGCGATAAATACCTGTTTTAGCAGTACAATCTGTACTTTTCAGGCGAACCTTCAATGATGCTGAAGCTTGATTTAATTATCTTTTTTTGGAGGAAACAAAATATAGTTGTAGCTGTTAATTACTGGTGGCAGGGCTGGAACCCGGGGTATTAAGGCTTAACATTCTGAAAACAAAAGCTGAAAAATGGAGCAGATTAATGTTGTAATTGCGGAAGATCATGGGGTGGTACTTGAAGGACTAAAATTACTCTTGGCGCAAGACAAGCAGATCAATATCATGGGAGAAGCAAGCAATGGCGCAGAGGTAATGGAAATTGTCGCTAAAGGGGAGCCTCTGGACATCGTGATTGCAGATATCCGTATGCCCGAAATCAATGGTCTGGAGCTCATCTCAAAAGTTAAGGCAATTCGTCCTGAGATAAAGCTGGTGATGCTTTCCATGTTTGATGATGAGTCGCATGTGCTGGAAGCATTTGAATTGGGTGCTTCTGCGTATATCCTTAAAAAAGGCGACGCAGATGAACTTATTTTTGCACTGAAGCAGGTGAATGTGGGAGGGAGATATCTTTCTTCGGAACTGGTATTTGGCTTTTTGGACCGGGACATTCAAAACACGGTCTTTACCTCCGCCAAAGCTGTGGATTTCTCCTCCAGAGAGTTGGAAATTCTTCACCTGATTTCCCAGGGGATGACCAATCATGAAATGTCTGAAACGTTATTTCTTAGCCGTAGGACAATTGAGGGGCACCGGCAGAGTCTGATTGAAAAATCCGGGGGCAAAAATACAGCCGCGCTGATCAGATATGCAGTACTCAATAGATTGGTTTAGTATCCCAGTAGCCATTTGGCTGTCATTCCAAATGCAGGAAATTCTTTAGTGTCTGGTATTGAAGCAATTCATTTTTCTTTTGAGAATTCCGGCAACTGCATGGAATTTTATTTTAAATAGAATGCTTAATTTAGCAATTACAATCGCGTATGAGCATGAAAAAGAACAAACAGACGATGGCTACCGAAGACTTATTGCAGGAAATGGTGCAAAGCGAGAAAAAAAGTAAGCAATATAAGTTTTTTCCCGTTATTGCGCTTGGCGGCTCTGCGGGAGCTTTTCATGCTTTTGAACGTTTTTTTTTACATATGCCGGTAAACAGTGGATGTGCTTTTGTCATTGTCATGCACCTGAGTCCCTCAAATGACCTTGATCTGGCCGGTCTGATACAGAAGTTTACTGCCATGCCGGTCATACAGGCGACCGATGGAACCCCGGTGATGCCCAACAAGGTGCACATCATTCCGCCTAATAAAGATATGGGCATTCACAATGGCAATTTACTGCTTTTTAATACTTCGGCATTGCGCAACACACGGATGTCCATCGATTATTTTTTACAAAGCCTTTCCGAGGACCAATGGAATCATGCGGTAGCAGTCATATTTTCCGGAATGGGTGCTGATGGAGAGACAGGTATACGTATGATTAAAGAAAAACTGGGTATGGTGATGGTACAGGACCCTGACACTGCCGAATATCCCAGTATGCCCCAGGCTGCAATTGAAACCGGGCTGGTTGATTACATCCTCCCACCTGAACAAATGCCCGAAAAGTTGATTCAGTACCTTAGCCATCCTGTGTTTAAAGAAGCTCCCGGAGAAGAGTTAGATCAAGACAGCAATGATTACACGCATCTGCAAAAAATACTCCTGTTGCTCCGCGCTCAGACTGGTCATGATTTTACTCTTTATAAAAAAAATACAATTACCAGACGCGTAGAGCGCAGATTGGCCTTTCATCAGTTGCCCGACTATCCTCATTATGTGAACTACCTGAGAGAAAACCCACATGAAGTGGAAATTCTATTCAAGGAGCTACTGATTGGGGTGACCAAGTTCTTCAGAGACGCGCCAGCCTTCGAGGCCCTTAAGGAGCAATTGAATTTAAAGCTGATCAAAAAGACATTAGATGAGCCTGTCAGAATATGGGTGGCAGGCTGTTCCACGGGAGAGGAGGCCTATACCATCGCTATTTTGCTCATGGAATATCTTGAAGGACTAAAGTTACAACGCCTTCCGAAAGTGCAGATCTTTGCAACAGATCTGGATTCCAATGCCATCGAATTCGCCAGGAACGGATTCTATTTTTCCAACATCACATCTGAGGTATCTCCCCAGCGGATGGAACGTTTTTTTGAAAAGAGAAACAATGGTTATGTCGTTAAAAAGGAGCTTCGTGAAATGATTGTATTTGCGCAGCACAACCTCATTAAAGATGCGCCATTCACCAAGCTGGATTTGTTAACCTGTAGAAATGTAATGATCTACTTGACGGCTGACCTCCAGAAGAAACTGATCCCGGTATTTCACTATTCTTTAAATGACAGCGGGCTTTTGTTTCTTGGTCCGGCAGAATCGGTAGGTATCTTTAATGAGGCCTTTAGTATACTGGACAGCAAATGGAAAATATATGAACGCCATGGAGGGGTTTCTGCTGTCATGAAAATGGTTGATTTCCCTTTTAACATTTCCAGTCAGCATGCAAAAGCAGCCAAAGAAATTGAAATTAAACCTACAGCCAAGAATGCTATGACAGCCCATTTTCATAAAACACTACTGGAAAAATACAGCCCCTCAGCATTACTGATCAACGAAAGAGGCGACATTATATACATCAGTGGCAAAATGGACAAGTACCTGCAACTTCACTCGGGTGATGCGGTGATGAATGTACATAAAATGGCCAAAGATGAGCTCAAATATATTGTAGGCAATGCCATTCATCAGGCCTGCATGCAAAAAAACAAAGTTGAGTTCAATGATCTGAAGTTTCAGGACAATGGCCAGATGTCCCTGCTGGATCTGATTGTCGATTACCAAAAGGACATACAGCTTCAGGGGCTGCTGATTGTTGTTTTTACAGATAAAGGACCGGTTAAAAAACGAAAAGGGCCTGCCAAGCTCAAGCCCACCAGTAATGACATGGATGAGCTGAAAAAGGAACTGGTCTATACCAAACAGCAACTCAATACCACCATTGAACAGATGGAGACCTCTCTTGAAGAGCTCAAATCAACCAATGAGGAGCTGCAAAGCACCAATGAAGAATTACAAAGTACCAACGAGGAATCGCTGACCACCAAGGAGGAAATGCAGTCGCTTAATGAAGAGCTGATGACCATTAACCTGCAGTACCAGACCAAGGCAGAGGAACTGACCAGGTTAAATAATGACATGAAAAACCTGCTGGACACCACTGAGATCGGGACGATTTTCCTGGACAACCAGCTCAACATCCTTCGTTTTACCCCGCAGGTAACCAAGCTGTTCAATGTGATTCCCTCAGATGTGGGACGTTCGATTACCCATATCGCTTCCAACTTCGATTACCCTGCCATAGAAAGCGCGATCATGGAAGTCATAGAGCGGCTTAACGGGAAGGAACTGGAAATAAAAACCAAAAAGGAAGAATGGTATAACCTCAGAATCATGCCGTATCGCACCACTGACAATTTCATTAATGGCGCGGTGCTGACCTTCACCAAAATTACTCCGGTCAAAGCACTGGAAAACAAACTGGGAACCTTACTCAGCTATGTGCAGATGAGTGTGGACGCCTTACCCGAAGCAGCACTGATATTAGATAAGGATAGGAAAGTATTGGTGAGCAATGCCCAATTTCTTAAAACCTTTGACCTAAGAGAATTCGAAATTAATGAACATTTCTTCCTTGAAATTGTTCACAATAAATGGAACACTGATAAACTGGATGATTTGCTCCTTAACGGTCCTGAATTCAAAGAAGTATACATGCAGCATCATTTTCAGGGACTGGGTACCAAAAAACTGGTGATTACTGCCAGGCAGCTGAATTCATCAGATCCACAATCGGCAATAATTGTTGCCTTTAAAGCGCAAGACGGTGAACAAGAAAATGCATTTCAGTAAAGAACAACTATTATCCATCCTGAAGAAAAGGACTGACCCTGATCTCCCTGAACCCGCTCAGCTCGAGCAGATGAACAGTCAGGAATTCGGAACCCTGTTGGACGAACTGCAGATTTTTCAGCTGGAACTGGAGATGCAGAATCAGGAGCTTGCCGAATCGCACAGGTCCCTGGATATCGAACGCATTAAATTTGAGGGTTTTTTTAACCATGCGCCTGTCGGCTATTTTATCCTCGACCATATCGGCACGGTTGAGCAGGCCAACCGGACAGGTGCCGACCTGCTCAAGCTGAGCAAAGACAGCATCCTGAACAAGCGTTTTCAAAGTTTCATCGATCCACAGGGATGGGAGCTTTTTTATGCTTTCCTGCATCAGATGCAGACTACCTTCAGCAGACAGCGCTGCGAACTAAAATTACTGCTTGCTGAAGGGCAGCAGGTCTATACCAGAATGGAGGGAGTAGCCATTCACAATCCGATTCTGGATAAATTACAATACTACCTTACCGTTATTGATGTTTCCGAAAGCAAAGCCATTCAGCAACAAATTTTAGATACAAGCCATCGTCTGGAAATGACACTAAATGCCTCAGGGACGGGAACCTGGAAAATAGAACTAGGGAATACCAAGCTGTTTCTGGATGATTCCAGTTATTCCCTGCTGGAAATCAATCCATGGGAATTTGATGGTACCATCAAGGGATTTCTTGCTTTAATACATCCTGATGATCAGCTACCGATACGGCAAAAGCTATTCCATGCACTGTATAACTTTAAGGAACTGGAACTGGAATTCCGGATGCTCCTGAAAAACAAACGCATCAAGGTCATGGCCATCAAAGGTCAGGGCGTACAAACTCCTGAGGGCTCCAGTTATTTTGTCGGTATTCTGATGGACATTACCCTGCAAAAGGAACTTGCCGGAAAGGCCCAGAAACTTCAGGAGGAAAAACAAAGACTCATTTTTTCCACTGCCTTCAGCGCCCAGGAAAAAGAACGCCACAAAATCAGTACCGCACTCCACGATAGTGTCTGTCAGGTGCTTTATGGCATCCGGATGAATCTGCAAAGCATACAGTCCAAACACGAGCTGCAAGAAGAATTGAAGTCGGTAAATGGATTGCTCGATCAGGCCATAAGAGAAATACGGGAGCTTTCCTATGAATTAACCCCTTCAGTACTTCTTGATTTTGGATTCGTGGCAGGGGTCCGAGAAATGGCCCTTCGTTTCAGTACGGCTACCTTTAAAATCTATACTAATATCAAAAAGAATGCAGATCTGTTAGACCAGGACCTTCAGTTGAATTTATTCCGGATCTTACAGGAATTGATCAGCAACTGCATAAAATATGCGCAGGCTACCCAAGCCCGGATTGTGGTCTGTACCGAAAACAACCAAATTACCATGACCGTGGCTGACAATGGTAGTGGATTTAAAATAAGTCCTGAAAAAGCGATGCTCAAAGGTTCGGGGCTTCGGGGCATTAAACATCGGATTTATCTGTTGAATGGTGCGTTGACTTTCAAAACCGGGAAACAGGGAACTTTCATTACCATAACCTTAAAAAATGACCACCAGATTGCGCGCGCTGATCCATCTTGATCCGATAACCTGATTAGGTTTTGTGCTTTTCAGGGATAAAGTCCAATGGACCATGTGCAAAGCCAATCAACAATTCACCTTAAATAGGAGGTGTGATTGACGCAGCATACGAAAAAGGCCGGAATTTCTCCCGGCCATCACTGGCTTTTGACCCCTTTGGGGCTTTAGCCGGATTTATTTAATACTGATCTGTCTGCTGGTCATTGTAGCCGCTTCCTTCTTGGCCACATTGATTTTCAGCACACCGTCAGTATATTCCGCATCAATGTTTCCGTCGTCTGCGGAATCAGGCAAAGCAAAAGAGCGGACAAAGGAAGTATAGCTGTATTCTTTCCTGTTGTACTTTTTAGTGTTTTCAGTTTCCTCTGTTTTCTTTTCTACCGATATATTCAGGACGTTCCGCTCCAGGTCGATTTTAAAATCTTCCTTTTTCAAACCCGGAGCACCAAGTTCGATGTGGTAATGGCTGTCTGACTCACAGATATTGACTGCCGGTATCCTCGATATGATCCGGTCTGATAAAAAAGAGTCATTAAAGACGGATTCGAAAATGTCATTGAAACCAGGGCTCACCAGATCCCTGTCGTTTCTTCCATTAAATTTTACTAGTGTCATTTTTGTTTCCTCCAAATAGTGAATTGAATTGTACTTGATTAACTATAAAACAGCTGATAAAAAAGATGGTTCAGACTTTTTTTAAATCGCCTGGCAGCAGCAATGCTATTGAGGGCTATACCAGAGCCTATTTCATCTTTTCCAGATCTGGCAGTTCTCCAATCATGTTGCCGGTCTTACTGTTTTTTGAAAGGTATCTGGCCTCCTCCAGATGCTTTCTGAATACGATAAGTTGTTTATTGGCAAAAGCAACAATGGCGGTATCGCCGAATCCGGTACCTTTTTCCAGAAGTGCAATGGTTTGGTTGTGGTCCTCAATGCTGATCGACAGGTATTGTCTGTCAAAATCTTTATCAGCGGATTTTGCCAGAACGGCAATCAACTGGTCGGGTACAAAGGTTGAAGAATCAGCAAGTTTTACATTTCTGGCCTCTGCAAAAGGTTTGAGCTCAGCATACACTAGAATACCAGCGTCCATAACCTTTACTGCGTATTCCCTTAGCTTTGACGATTTTGTTTTCTTTCTGGCCAGTTTCGACAAATTGATTTCCTTGGCACTGGCAATAGACAATTGCTGAATGAACTGCTCGGTACTCAGCGTGTCGTTCGGTTTATTGTGATGGACAGAGGGAGGGCCATTTAATGTACTGCTGTGCTGGCCAACACCGGTTATCGTAATGGCGCAAGCGGCTACTGTAGCAATAGCATAGGTTTTAAGATTTTCCATAACATATAGATTAAAAAGGTAAACATGATCGCATGTTAACAAGCGTTATCTATAGATAGGACAAGGCATCTGAACTGCTTAAGCAGCGATTTTAAGGCATTCACGTGCACAACGGAGACAGGCTTCTGCGCACTGCTCGCAATGCAGGGCATTATGCTTTCCACATTCAATTCCACAGGCATCACACAATTCAGCACAAAGTTTACAAAGTTGCACTGACTTGCCGCTGTCCAGGCTCATCAACTGTGCGCTCACATAACAAATGGCGGCACATTCCATATCCAGCCGAATACATTCCGCCATCATTTCAACTTCTTTTTCCTTAGTACATGCGTTTGCACAGTAGTTGCATATTGCTGCACATTCCAAACATGCATCAATACATGGTTTCCATTGCTGATATCCCATTTGATTCCGTTTTAGGTTAAACATATCTTTTCATTTCCAAACAAGGCTCAGGCAAAATGGTTTGTCATAATATCTTACTGTTGATCATTCCCTGAAATTCAGCGCAAAAAGGATAAGCCTGACGTAAAAAGTACTGCAACTAAAATCATCAGGGGACGCGCTCCATATGTGCATAGTGTATCCCAGAGCTTTTGCTCTGGGTTTAAACAAATGGGATTTAGGTTTGTTTAAAAAAATCCGAACCAAATATTTTGAAAATTGTTATTCAATAGCTCATCTGAATACGCGCCCGAACTAACTCTTAAAGAAGAAATATCATGAAAACATTTGCTGTGAAATTCCCGTCCGGCAATTCAGTATGGAATGCCATTGTCACCAAGCAAGATCATCATCAGAAATACAAAGTGGAGCTGTTAACCCAGGAACCGCATCCTATTTTATTACAGCGGTCCCCTAAGGGAGAATGGTCGATTGAGGATCGTGGTTCCCAGGTCTTTTCCGATGGTGATTTTAGGCAGCTGGAAAATGCGATAGACGCGCAACTGGAAGAAATGTACGTAGCTAAGCACATGCTGGTACTTACCGATTTTTCTGCTGTGGCTTCCAACGCCGCCAGGTATGCTGCAGCATTGGCGCAACAGTTACACATTAGCAAGCTGGTGCTTTACCATTCTTATGAGTCCATTGTAATGCCTTCAACAAGCTTCGCACCTCTTGCAGCCGGACCGGCCGCCTCTCCGAAATTAAATCAGCAAAACATTGCTGCACTGAAAAATGATTTACAGGACCGGGTACCTGAATATTGCGAAATAGAAGCGCTTACCGATGAAAGAAATCTGATAGAAGCAGTGAATGGGCTTATTGAACAGGAAGAAATCGGGCTGGTTGTAGCAGGCATCACCGGAAAGAGTAACCTTGAAAAGGTGCTTACAGGAAGCAATGCCTTACATCTGGCAAAAGCCTGCAAGGCTCCCTTGCTGATTGTACCGGCAGTGGCAGCCTTTCAGCCCGTAAAAACTGCGGTGCTTGCCGCTGACCTAAGAGAGGTTTCCAGGTCCACACCTGCTTTTGCCATCAAGTCCTTTGTGCGGGCGCTGGGCGCAAATTTATTGGTTCTCAATGTCGATCACGAACGTGATCATTTACCTTCCGGTGCGGTAAAGGAAATGAGTGACCTGCACCGGATCTGGGATGATGGACAAGCAGAATTCCATTACATTCATCACCAGGACAGGGCTGAGGGAATCCTCGAATTTGTCGGACAGCAAAGGGCTGAATTGCTGATCACAGTTCCAAAAACATACGGACTTGTTGAACAGATCTTCCATCGCAGCATGTCAAAAAAACTGGCCTATAAAAGTCATTTACCCGTTTTGATGTTCAGGCCGGATGTATAGTTTTTTTTAAGGGTATGATTTATCGGTGGCTTCTAAAGCCAGCCATAAGTAGAGTGGAGATTTAAAAGAGGGATTAAAATAACCAAGTCATGTACATCAAGGAAATATTGTTGAATACCAATGATCTTGAGCAAACAGCATTGTTTTATGAAGAAAGACTGGAATTGAAAATCCGGTACCAGGACCATAACTACATCAGTTTTGATGCCGGGAGTTCAGTGCTGAGTTTTGTGAAAAATGAGCGGATACTGCATCCGGTTTATCACTTTGCATTTAACATTCCCCCAAATGAGCTTCGCCAGGCCATGGTCTGGTTAAAAACCAGGGTGAAATTATTGCCGGTGAATGGAAATGAGCTCGTTGATTTCCCCAGATGGAATGCACATTCCATGTATTTCCATGACAACAACCAAAATGTACTGGAATGGATCGCAAGGCATGACCTGAAATACGAAATCCGCCATTCCTACAGCGGGGGAATGGTAGAATCCATCAGTGAAATTGGACTAGTAGCAGATGATGTTCCGCTTTATGCAGCTAAACTGAGCGCTGATTATCAGATACCAGTCTATCCTAAGCAAAATCCTCAGGAAAATTTTGCGGTGCTGGGGACTGAACAGGCATTGCTCATTTTGTCTGAAACCGGAAGGGATTGGTTTCCCACTGATATTCCCGGGAAGAAATTTCCACTGAAGCTTACCCTGGGTTTTGAAAGGGGCGGAATTGAAAAGACAATAGAAACCGGACAGCAGGATGTTTGGCAATAACAACTATAAGCGATTTAAGGATAGGGCGGATGCGGGCAGGCAGCTGGGGGAATACCTTAAGCCTAAATACGGGGAATTGAACCCTTTGGTGATGGGCATACCACGGGGAGGGGTAGTAGTAGCTTACTATGTGGCCGCTGCATTGGATACGAAATTTTCCATCATTGTTTCCAGAAAACTGTCCTTCCCGGGAAATCCGGAGCTGGGCTTTGGAGCTGTTACCGAAGAACATCAGCTGTATGTCTCGGGTTTGGGTAAGGATCTGCTGGGTCAGGCAAAGATTGAGGCTATTGTTAAAACCCAATTTGCTGAAGTGGAACGTCAGCTTAGGGTTTACCGAATGGGCTTGCCCCTACCTGACATGAAGGGCCGGATCGTGATCCTGGTGGACGATGGAATTGCGATGGGAGTAACGCTGGTTCCGCTTATCGGACTTTGCCGCAAAAAAGGAGCATCAAAAGTCATTCTTG
>Ga0065714_10065020_pt1 | contig 13888 bp, 14 predicted proteins | sample MisRhiReplicate2_FD_59101 | JGI IMG/M metagenome (GOLD analysis project Ga0065714, IMG submission 59101) | Miscanthus rhizosphere microbial communities from Kellogg Biological Station, MSU, sample Rhizosphere Soil Replicate 2: eDNA_1 v2... | ecosystem: Host-associated > Plants > Roots >...
GGTGCCGGCACCACCAGCTTGACCGGCTTGGCAGGCCAGTCCTGGGCCGACGCGGCCAGGGCGAATGCGCAACCCATCAGCAGGGCGAGAGCTTTCTTCATGTGTGTCTCCATTCAGCAGTGCCGGCGCTTCTGCGCCTGGAATACACAGATTCTGGCCGCCGGAGTCCGATACGACAAACACCGATAAGCTATGGTTTCGATACCTCCCGCATATGGAGTTTTCATGAGCATGGAACTGAGGCACCTGCGCTACTTCGTGGCGGTGGCCGAAACGGGCAACCTGAGCCGGGCCGCGGAAAAGCTGTTCATCGCGCAGCCACCGCTGTCGGTGCAGATCCGGCAGCTCGAAGAGGAAATGGGCACTGCGCTCTTCGTGCGCCATCCCAAGGGCGTGCGCCTGACGGCGGCAGGCGAGTCGCTGCTGCCGGAAGCGCGGTACCTGCTCGACCGCGCGGCGCGCATGAAGGAGTCCGTGACGGGAAGCGCCAGCAGCGGCCACCTGGCGCTCGGCTTCGTGCCCTCCGCCAGCAGCACGGTGCTGCCGAAGCTGGTCCGGCATCTCAAGAAGGAACATCCGGCGTTGCATATCGAGCTGCGCGAGATGATCAGCAGCGAGCAGGCGGAGGCGATAGCCTCGGGCCACCTCGATGCCGGCATCGCGCGCAGCAAGCCGCATCATCCGCGCCTCACGGTCGCGGCGCAGATGCCCGATCCTTTCTGCCTTGCGCTGACACCGCAGCAAGCACGCCGCGCCGGCAATCCGGTCGAACTGCGCAGCTTCGCCGAGCATGATTTCGTCGCCTTCACCCGGCACCGGGGACCGGCGTACTTCGACCAGTCGATCTATCTCTGCGCCAAGGCGGGCTTCAGCCCGCGCATCCGCTACGAAGCGAGCACGGTGCATGGCGTGCTCGACCTGGTCGGCGCGGGGCTCGGCGTGGCCTTGGTGCCGTCCTCATGCGCGTTGCTCGGCGTGGCGGGCGCGAGTTTCTGCCGCCTGCGCGCACCGGCCGCCAGCGAGGTGCTTGTCTTGCTGAGAAGGAAGACGGATTCGAATCCGCTGCTGCCTGCGTTGGCGGACGCGGTGCGCGTGAGCTTTGCCGACCTTCAGCGACGGATGGCGGAAAAGCTGGGCTGCTGAATCGCAGCCCTTGCCGATGGCTACTTCAAAGTGGCGCCGCCTCGCGCGAGGTACTGGCCCGAAAGACGCGCAAACTGGCCCCCGTCGGTGCTGATCGAGGTCTGAACGCTCCCCCCGGCGCTGAAGACGATCGCAAAGGTGTGGGTGTCACCGTACTCCTGGGCGTTGCGCAGCATGTAGTCGACATGGTTGTCGCGGTAGTGCAGGTCGGTGCCACCGGGCGTGTCGGACGGCACGCCCATCGGCGTTTGCCACCACAGGATCGGCAGCCCATTGCCCAAGGCGGCGCGATAGTCCGAAATCTGGCGCTGCGACTCGTGAAAGTTCGGGCTGGCGGTGTTGCTTGCGTCCCAGTAGAACGGGCCACTTCGCCCCGTGCATTCCGCGGGAGGCGACGGGACCTCCCAGCAACCCGCGTCGCGGTCGCTGGTCTGGGCGACGATGAAGTCCGCCTGATGCGCGCCGACCGCCCGCATCTGGGCGCCGATCGCGGCAGCGGTGCCGCTCCAGAAGGCCGGCGGGAATCCCACCAGCGCCTTGGGCGCGATCTGCCTGCCCATCTGCACCAGGCATTGGCCCAGGCCGGCGGCGGTGTTCGGCAACCCGCCGCATTCGGGCTGGCTGTTCACGGCGGCCGCCACCCGCGTCGCATCGCGATCGGGCGCCTGCGCCGCAACGAATCCCCAGAAGTCCGGCTCCAGGTTAATCAGAACGGGCGTGCCGAGGGCCGCAATGCGCTGGTACATCAGCCGGACCTGCGCCCAGTAGTTGTTCATGAAGGCCGCGTCGTTGATGCCGCTCAGATTGCCCTCGCCGAGCGCCGTCATCTGGTACAGCGTGAACATCGGGACCGCGCCGTAAGCCTGGATGGCCTGCGCGGTGTACGTGATGTACGCCCCATCGGGGCTGTTCCAGGTGGGCCAGGCGCCCGCACCCACACCCACGAGGTAGGTGTCCACGATGTCGGGATGTATGCCCTGGCTTTTCATCTGATCGAGGGGATTGCCCGCGCCGAGTCCGAGCAGCACCCGAGCGGGCTTGCCGAGCCTGGTCACCAACGCAGTGGTCGCCGCGACGGGTGAAGAAACTCCGTCTGTGCTGCCCGTACCGCCTGTGCTTCCCGTGCCACCACCACTTTGGCTATCGCCACCCTGGGTGACGCCATTGGCGCCTTGGCTGCCGCTGCTCCCGCCCAAGCCGATCAGGCCGGCCAAGCCCCCACCTTGAGTACCACCACCGCCACCGCCTCCACCACCGCAACCGAACAGGAGCACCGAAATCATCAGTGCAGAAAGGCACCGTCGGGAAAAAATGATCATGAAAAACGTTTTTTGATTGAAAGAGAAGCAGCTGCCGCCCGGACGCTTTGCCGGCGAGTTGCCGTGGCACAAGGCGCACGATCCATGCCCACTTTCCCGCCAGCGAAAAACGCGCGCGTCGCCCCCGAAAAGTGACATGGCGCGTCGCTTCGGACTCCCGCATGCGACAGTTTCTGGTTCGCGCTCGAGCCGCGATCGACAAAAAAGAAACACCGGAGCAACAGGTTGCAGGCCGCCGTTGGCAGCGCAGCTGGTGCGAGAGACAGCTACAACTCGAATATCCGCTGCATGCCCACCCACTTTTCTCCAGCAGGTGTCCAGGGCGTAGGCGCCTGGAACTTCCACATCAGTTCTTCCCACGCGCGGATCTTCGGATCGTTCCCTGTCGCGGCCGCCATGGCCTCGGCGTCGTACCGCGCGTCATCCGTCTCCATCAGCATCACCATCCGGGTCCCGAGCCGATAGATCTCCATTCCCGTCACGCCATGCGCATGCAGATGCGTGCGCACCTCGGGCCAGATGTTGCGGTGGTACGCCTCGTACTCGGCGATCAGCGCCGGGTCATCTTTCAGGTCAAGGGCAAGGCAGTGGCGCATGATCGTTCGATCCGGTCGTCGATGGAAAAAATGAAAGGGCGGGAAGCGATCAGCTCAACGCCCGATCCAGGTGCGTGTACCCCCCGTCCACGAACACCCATTGCCCCGTCGTGTGCGAGGCCTGTTCGGAGAGCAGGAACACCGCCGTGCTCGCGATCTCCTGCGGCGTGGTCATGCGGCGGCCAAGGGGAATCTTGTCGGTGATGGCTGCGAGCTTGCGATCCGGGTCGTCGAAGGCCGATATCCAGCGCTGGTAGAGCGGCGTCATCACCTCCGCCGGTATCACGGCGTTGACGCGCACGCCGTCCGGTGCGAGCGCAGCAGCCCACTCGCGCGTCAATGACAGCTGCGCCCCCTTGGCGGCGCAATAGCCGCTGGTGTTGCCCTGCCCCGTCAGCGCCGTCTTCGACGAGATGTTCACGATGGCCCCGCGGCTGGCCTTCAGGTGCGGCAGGCAGAAATGCGCCATCACGTAGTAGTGGATAAGGTTCCGGTCCAGCGATGCGACGAATGCCTCGCGCCCCGCTTCGAGCCCCACGCTGTCGTTCACGCCGGCGTTGTTGACCAGCCCATCGATGCGACCGAACTCCGCGGCAGCGCTCTCGACGGCCTTGCGGCAAGCCGCCTCTTCCATCAACTCGAACTGGAGAAACCGCGCCCGCGGCTGCAGCCCGCGCAGCTCCGCCTCGAATGCGGCATCCAGCGGATTCTTCCCACAGATCACCGGTACCGCCCCTTCGCGGGCGAGCGTGAGCGAAATGGCCGCGCCAATGCCGCTGCCGCCGCCGGTGACGAGCACCACCTTGTCCTTGAGATTCAGGTCCATGACTGCGCCATGCCTTTCTGTTTTTCCCAACTATCCACGGAAGCGATAGCGCTCGAGCGACTCGGGCTTCATCGTGATCGAGAAGCCGGCGGCCGTCGGCGGCATGTACGCCGCACCGCGAATCACGCAAGGCTCGGCGAAGTGTTCATGCAGGTGGTCCACATACTCGATCACCCGCCCTTCTCGGGTCCCCGAGATGCACAGGTAATCGATCATCGACAGATGCTGCACGTACTCGCACAGCCCCACGCCACCGGCATGCGGGCACACGGGCAGCTTGTACTTCGCGGCCATCAGCATCACCGCCAGGATCTCGTTCACCCCGCCGAGCCGGCACGCATCGATCTGCACCACGTCGATGGCGCCGCGCATGATGAACTGCTTGAACATGATGCGGTTCTGGCACATCTCGCCCGTGGCCACCTTCACCACCGGCGCGATGCCTTCGCGGATCGTGCGATGGCCCTCGACGTCGTCCGGGCTGGTCGGCTCCTCGATGAACCAGGGCTTGGCGAAGGCCAGCTGCCGCACCCAGTCGATGGCCTGGTCGACTTCCCAGACCTGATTGGCGTCGATCATCAGGTGCCGGTCGGGCCCGAGCACTTCGCGCGCCACGGTGAGCCGGCGGATGTCGTCCTGCAGATCGCGGCCCACCTTGAGCTTGAGGTGGTTGAAGCCCGCATCGACCGCCTCCTGCGCGAGGCGGCGCAGCTTCTCGTCGGAGTAGCCCAGCCAGCCGGCCGAGGTGGTGTAGCAGGGGTAGCCCTCGGCCTGCAGTGTGGCGATGCGCTCGGCCTTGCCAACGGCCGCATCGCACAGCAGCGCAAGCGCTTCTTCGGGCGTGATGCAGTCGGTGATGTAGCGAAAATCGATGCAGCGCACCAGCGCCTCCGGGCTCATGTCGGCCACCAGCTGCCACACCGGCTTGCCTTCGGTCTTGGCCCACAGGTCCCACATCGCATTGACCACCGCGCCGGTTGCGAGGTGGATGGCACCCTTGTCGGGGCCGATCCAGCGCAGCTGGCTGTCGGACGTGATGTGCCGCCAGAAGCGGCCCATGTCTTCGGCCACCCACTGCAAGTCGAGCCCGACGACCAGGTGACGCATCGCCTCGATGGCCGCGCAGCAGATCTCGTTGCCGCGGCCGATGGTGAAGGTCAGGCCATGGCCTTCGAGTCCCGGCTGGTCAGTCTCCAGCACGACATACGCCGCCGAGTAGTCCGGGTCCGGATTCATCGCGTCGGAGCCGTCGAGCTGCTGGGAAGTGGGAAAGCGCACGTCCAGTACGCGCATGGATCGAACGATGGTCATGAACGAGGTCTTCCGGGAAAGAATCAGTCGTACAGCACCGCGGCGATCTTCGGGTCGGCGATGTTCGTCTTGTCGTACCAGAAGAAGCCGGTGTCCACGATCTTGGGCAACTTCTCGCCCTTGACCGCCTTCACCGCCATCTCCACGGTCTTGTAGCCCATGCCCACGGGGTTCTGCGTGATGGCGCCGGCCATGCTGCCGTCGATGATGGCGTTCTTCTGCTGCTTGCCGGAGTCGTAGCCGATGATCACGACCTTGCCACTGCGCTTCATCTCCTTCACGCCGTTGACCACGCCGATGGCGGAGCCCTCGTTGGCGCCGAAGATGCCTTTCAGGTTCGGCGAGGCCTGCAATATCGACTTGGTGATTTCGGTCGATTTCAGCTGGTCGCCCCCGCCGTACTGCACGCTAACGATCTTGATGTTCGGATAGGCCGACTTGATGCGGTTGACGAACCCATCGCGGCGGTCCACGCCGGTGCGGCTGGTCTGGTCGTGCACCACCAGCGCGACCTCGCCCGACTTGCCGATCAGTTCGGCCATCTTGTCGGCGGCCAGCGCCGCGGCGGCCTTGTTGTCGGTGGTGGTGGTGGTCACGGGGATGTCGCTGTCCACGCCCGAGTCGAACGCCACCACGGGAATCTTGGCGGCCTGCGCCTTCTTCAGGAGCGGAATGGCGGCCTGGCTGTCGAGCGCGGCAAAGCCGATGGCCTGCGGTTTCTTCGCGAGCGCGGCGGAGAGCATGTCGATCTGCTTGTCGACCATCGCCTCGGTCTCGGGCCCCTCGAAAGTGACCTTCACCTTCAGGTCCTTCGCGGCCTGTTCGGCGCCGGACTTCACGGCCTGCCAGAACTGGTGCTGGAAGCCCTTGGACACGAGCGGGATGTAGATCTCCTGCGCCTGCTGCGCCTGGGCAAGGCCAGACAGGCCGATGAGGGACGCGGCCAGCGTGGTGGCGACGGCTCTTCTTTGAATCATGCGAATGTCTCCGTGGGTTGTGGAAATAGAGTCAGTGCGCGCTGCTGCTGCGACGGCGCAGGATGTCCGCGTACACGGCCAGGATGATGATCACGCCCGTGACCACCGTTTGCCACTCCTGCGCGACCGAAAGAATGCGCAGGCCGTTGGTCAGCACGCTCATGATGAAGGCGCCGATGATCGTGCCCACGATGGTGCCGGTGCCCCCGCTGAGCGAAGTGCCGCCGATGACCACCGCGGCAATCGCATCGAGTTCATAGCCCTGTCCCAGCGCAGGCTGCGCGGAGTTCAGCCTCGAGGCAATCAAGAGGCCCGCAATACCGCAGATGCCGCCGCTCACCGTATAGACCACGACCTTCCAGAAGTCGGTGTTCACGCCCGACAGGCGCACCGCCTCCTCGTTGCTGCCAAGCGCGAAGGTGTAGCGCCCGAGGATGGTCTTGTTGAGCACGATGCTCGCGGCCACCGCCACCAAGAACAGGATCAGCACCGCGTTGGGTATCGGCAGCGACGGGATGAAGTAGCCGATCAGGGAATCCTGCGAGATGGCCGGAAAGTCCGGCGTGTCGTTGAAGTAGATCGGCTTGGTGCCCGAGATCACGAGGGACAGGCCCTTGAGCAGCATCATCATGCCCAGCGTGGCGATGAAGGGCGGGATCTTGAGCTTGGCGATCAGTACGCCCGACACGAACCCCGCCAGCGCACCGAAGAAGATCGCGGCTGCGATGCCCAGCGCGAGCGGCATGCCCATGTAGGTGAGCACCACGCCGGCCATGACGGCGCAGAAAGTCATCAGCGTGCCTACCGAAAGATCGATGCCCGCGGTGATGATGACGAAGGTGCAGGCAATGGCCAGCACACCGTTCACCGCGGTCGACTGCAGGATGCTCACGAGGTTGTCGGTCTGCAGGAACTGCGGCGACGCGACGCTGAAGAACGCCAGCAGCGCGATCAGGCTCGCAAAGGCCAAGAGCTTCTGCCGCGTGGCGGGACGAAAGAGCCGAGCCCTCAGCGAGAAGCCGGTCGCGGTGGCGGTCGTAGCGGTGGGGGTTGTCAAGGCGTTGTCTCCAGTCGTCATGCGGTGGCGGCAGCAGCAGCGGTGGTTTCACGCCGGGTGGCGAGCTGCATGATCTTTTCCTGCGAGGCTTCGCGCCCCGCCAGTTCGCCGGTGATGCGGCCTTCGCACATCACCAGCACGCGGTGGCTCACGCGCAGTATCTCGGGCAGCTCCGACGAGATGATCACGATGGCCTTGCCCTCGGCGGCCAGTTCGTTGAGCAGGCGGTAGATCTCGGCCTTCGCGCCCACGTCGATGCCGCGCGTGGGCTCGTCGAAGAACAGCACGCTGCAGTCGCGCAGCAGCCACTTGGCGATCACGATCTTCTGCTGGTTGCCGCCCGACAGCAGCCGCACCTGCTGGCGCACCGAGGGCGTCTTGATGCTGAGCTGCTTCACGTAGCGCTCGCCCGCGGCCTCGATGGCCGCCTGGTCGATGAAGACGCCCATCGACAGGAAATTTTTCATGCTCGGCAGCGCGATGTTGGTTTCCACGTCCATGCCGGTGGCCAGGCCGAAGTGCTTGCGATCTTCGGAGAGGTAGCCGATGCCATGCGACACCGCGTCTTCGGGTGACCTGATCGACACTTTCTTGCCGTGCACGAAGACTTCGCCCGCGTCGATGCGGTCGGCGCCGAAGACGGCGCGCGCGAGCTCGGTGCGACCCGCACCCATGAGCCCCGCAAAGCCCAGGATCTCGCCCTTGCGCAAGACGAAGCTCGCATCGCGCACCATCGAGCCGCGACGGATGCCCCGGGCCTCGAGCACGATCTCGTTGCCCGAGGTGTCGGGAAAATCGTTCTCCACCTCGGTGAGCTGGCGCCCCACCATCATGGCGATCAAGGTGTCCATCGGCGTGTGGGCCATCGACACGGTGGCGATGTACTGGCCGTCGCGCATCACGGTCACGCGGTCGGCAATGCGCTTGAGCTCGTCCATCTTGTGCGAGATGTAGACGATGGCCACGCCCTGCGACCTGAGCTGGCCGATGATGCGGAACAGGTCGGCCACTTCCTCGTTGTTGAGCGCCGCAGTGGGCTCGTCCATGATGAGCACGCGCGAATCGAACGAGAGCGCCTTCGCGATCTCGACCATCTGTTGCTTGGCGACCGTGAGTTCGCCTACCGGCGTGTGCGGGTCGAGCCGCAGGTTCATGCGCGCAAAGATGCGCTCGGCCTCGGACAGCATCGCGTCCTCGTCGATGAAAAGGCCGAAGCGCCCGCGCGGCTCGCGCCCGATGAAGATGTTCTGCGCGGCGCTCAGGTGGTTCATCAGGTTCAGCTCCTGATGGATGATCCCGATGCCCAGCGCCTGCGCCGCGCGCGGGCTCGTGACGTCCACGGGCTGGCCGTCGATCATCACCTCCCCGGAGTCCTTGCTGTAGACGCCGGCCAGCACTTTCATGAGCGTGGACTTGCCCGCGCCGTTCTCGCCCATCAGGGCATGCACCTCGCCGGGCAGCAGGTCGAACTGCGCCTTGTCGAGCGCGCGCACGCCGGCAAAGGATTTGCAGAGGTCTCGGATGGTGACGATGGGTTGCATGGCGCGTTCAGTCCGTTGACAGGCCATAGAAGCGTTGCGCGGTGCCACGCCAGAGGTGCGACTGCTCGCTGGCCGACAGGCCGCCGATGCAGGCCTCGCTGACCGCAATCCATCCTGCGTAGTCGCCGGCCAGGGTGAGCACCGGCCAGTCGCTGCCCCACATGAGGCGCGCAGGGCCGAAGCTCTCGAGCAGCTGCTCCCACACCGGGCGCACGGCGCATGCCGCCACATCGACGTCGCGGTGCGCAGCCTGGGGCGCCTCGCCCCAGAGCCCGGAGAACTTGCAGCACACCTGCGGCAGCGCGGCGAGCTCGGCCATGCCCCTGCGCCAGGCCGCGAAGGCCTCGCTGCCATGCGCGCCCACGGGCGGCTTGGCGGCGTGGTCGATCACCACGGGCAGCTGCGGCCAGTCCTTCAGAAAGCGCATCAGCGAGGACAGGTGCCGCGGCTTCACCAGGGCATCGAAGCGCAGGCCCAGGCGAACGAGCGCCTGAATGGCATCGGGCCGTGGCATGCGCGCGATCCAGTCGTCATCGGACAGGTCTTGCAGCATCGGCCGCACGCCCTTGAACTTGGGATGCCGCGCCATGCGTTCCAGCGAAGCCACGGCGTTGGGGCTGGCGAGGTCGACCCAGCCGACCACGCCGCCCACCACGCCGTGCGCGGTGGCCAGTTCGAGCATGAAGTCGGTTTCGGCTTCCGAGTCGGCGGCCTGCACCAGCACGGTTCGCTCCACCCCGTGCGCATGCAAGAGGGGCGCCAAGTGCTCGGGAAGAAAGTCGCGCACCAGCGGCGAGAGGGTGGGCACGTCGGCGCGCAGCCATGTGTAGTCGCCGCGCGCGGGTCGCCAGAAGTGCTGATGCGAGTCGATGCGTTGTCTCATGCTGCTTGGCACTCTCCAGTCTCGTCAAAACGGAACACGGTCGTCTGTTTTGGCCTTACCAATTTGGCAGGCCACTTTGCCATAACGTCAAAATTGGCCTTGATGGAACAAACCCTTGTCGGGTTTTCCCGCAAACTTCTGCTCATTAGTAGCAATCACTACATTGACGATGGCAAACTGGCATGACCAAATTGCCCACCTACTTGTCATGTTCCCGCCCACCAAACCCGCCGACACCCGCCGGCTCTACCAACAGATTGCGGATCAAATCCGGGCTGTCATCCGCAACGGCAATCTGTCCGTCGGCGCGCGCTTGCCGCCGGAGCGGGAATTGGCGTTGCAGCTGGGTGTGTCGCGGCCTTCGCTGCGCGAAGCGCTGATCGCCCTGGAGATCGACGGGCGCGTCGAGATACGGATGGGGTCAGGCGTGTATGTCTGCGCGTCGCAGGACGCACCGGAGCGCGCAACGCCCGCAGTCGGCGAAAGCCCCTCGGAAATGATTCAGGCGCGCGCAATGCTCGAAGGCTCGGTGGTCACGCTGGCTTCGGCCCGCGTCACGCCGCAGCATCTGGAGCGCGTGAGGGCCTCGCTCGAAAGCATGCGTCAGGACGGGCTCAATGGCCGCACGCAGATCGAGAACGACCGTCGCTTTCACATCGCCATCGCCGAGATGACGGGCAACTCGGTTCTCGTGCGGCTGGTCGGGGAACTGTTCGATGGGCGGCACAGCCCGATCTCGTCCCGCATGAGCGAGCGCACCGAGAATTCGCAGGCGTGGAAGGCGGCGTTTGCCGAGCATGAGGCGATTTACCGCGCGCTGGAAGCGCGAGATCCGCAGGCCGCGGTAGCAGCCATGCTGCATCACCTGGGCGCGTCGCATGCGCGGTGGACGGAGGAAGCTGCGGCGCCTGTGACTGACTGATCGGCGGATGTTCCCTGTCGATTGCCCCCCAGGCGCTCAGGTGCTTCAATATCGCTCTTGCTCTGACGAAGGAGACTTCAATGGCCTACGAAGCGCGATATGTCCTGCGGCCCAGCCCCGGAGCCGATCTCGAGGCCGTCATGCAAGCCCTGAAAGCGGGTGCGGCGCTCTGGAAGAAGCATGGCGCACCCAACCCTCAGCTTTGGAGCGTGGTCGCAGGCGAACTGGGCAACTATGTTCTGACCGTGCAGTTCGAGAACGCCACGGAATACGCGAAGGTTACGGATCCCCTGTCTGCGGATCCCGAGTTCCGCCGCTGGCAAGCGAACAACGTGCAGTCGGGCGCGTTCACGTGGGTGCGCAGCAACCTCATGCGCGAGCTCCCGCTGCCTTAGGCGTTCGTGCCAGGCGCGAACCTCAATCGATCCTGATGCCGTTCGCCTTGATGAGGCGGCCCCAGCGTTCGCGTTCGTCCTTGACATACCTGGCCATGTCGTTCGGCGTGCCCGGCAGCCCTTCCACGCCCAGCGCCTGGAAACGTGCCTGCACCGCCGTCGAGTTCAGTGCGTCGACCAGCGACTTGTTGAGCTTTGCTACCGTGTCGGCAGGCGTGCCGCTCGGCACGGCGAGCCCTTGCCACGCATAGGCCTCGAAATCGCTCAGCCCTTGTTCGGCGAGAGTCGGCACCTCGGGCAAGGTCGCGATGCGCTTGGCGCTTGCGACTCCGATGGCCTTGACCTTGCCGGCCAGCACGAACTGGTTGCCGCTGGCCGTGTCGACCATCATGAAGGGCACCTGGCCGCCCAAAATGTCTTGCATCGCAGGCGCCGCGCCGCGGTAGGCGACGTGCGTCATGGTGATGCCGGTTTTTTCGCGCAGCAGCTCGGTGGCCAGATGGTGCGGACTTCCGGCACCGGCCGAGGCGTAGTTCACACCACCGGGTTGCGACTTGGCCCAGGCGATGAATTCCTTGAAGTTCTTGGCCGGCACCTGGGGTCCCACCACCAGAACGAGCGGAAAACGCGCCAGCATGCCGACCGGCGCGAGGTCCTTCTCGGCGTTGTAGCTGAGCTTGGAAAACAGGAACGGATTGGCTGCGAGCGTCGCGAAGTCGGCCGTCAGCATGACGCTGCCGTAGTCCTTCGAGCGGGCCACATAGTCGGCAGCGATGTTGGTCGCCGCGCCAGGCTTGTTGTTGATGACGACGGGCCGGGCCAGGCTCTTTGACATCGCCTCGGCCGTGGCGCGTGCGACGGAGTCGGAACCGCCGCCTGCGGCGTAGCCGACCACCCATTCGACGGGCTTGGTGTCTTGCGCAATGGCGAGATGGGTGGTTGCGGCCAATGCGAGGCCGGTCAGGAAAAGGCGAATCATGGGTTTTGTCTCCGGTGGTTATGAGTGCTGAATCACTGGCGCGTTGCGGCGGCGAATGCCTCGCGCAGCAGGGGCAGCGATCCGATGTGATTGGCCAGCACGAGCACCAGCCGTGCATTGAAGGCGTGGCTTTCGTCCGTGGAAAGGCCTTGGTGCGCTTCGATCAGTGCCTCGTAGAAATCGTCCGAGGCATCGATGTTCGGTGCGGTCGTCAGGTGCGCGGCGGTGGTTTGCGGCATGGCAGGGATCCTTCAGGCGTTGCGGCAAAGCGCGCGATCGAGCGCGGCACGCACGATGCCGGCGTCGGCCCGGCGCCATCGCGCGCACACGTGCTGGTCGGGGCGCAACAGGTAGACCGTGCCGTCCCGCGCGTCATAGCGCCGGGTCGCCATCGCGTGAGCCTCATCGATCGGAATTCGCACCGTCGCGAGGGGTACGCCTGCGGCGGCGCCGGCTTCGGTTACGGCGCGCTCCGCGCGGTCCGCCGTCTCGCCATCGCCGAACACCACCGCCGTGAATGCAGAGCGCCCTGCTTCCCGCAGCAGCCAGCCTGCCTTGCCGTCGGACCGGATCACCGGTGCGTCCGCGGCCACGGCGCCCGGCACCATGCCTCCTTGGAAAGCGTCGATGTCCGGCGTGTTCAACGCCGACGTTCGCAGCGTGGCGGGCACGGACAGCCGGCCGCTGTTGACCAGGGTGCGCGCAAAGGCGTGTGACTTCGCGAGCTCCAGCACCGCGTCCCGGAACAATCTGCTGATCTCGCTCTTGGGCGTAATGAAGTCGGTGGCGCGCGTCGAGTTGAGGATGTTCTCGTCGGCCGCGTATTCGCGCTCGTGGCCATAGCTGTCGAGCAGCGCATCGGGCGCCTGGTGCCGCAGGACCGCGGCAAGCTTCCAAGCCAGGTTCTCGGCATCCTGCACGCCCGAGTTGGCGCCGCGGGCGCCGAACGGGGAAACGCCGTGCGCCGAATCGCCCGCGAAGAACACGCGGCCCTGCCGAAACTGATCCATCCGCAGGCACGAGAAGGTGTAGACGCTCGCCCATTCGAGATCGAACTGCGCGTCTTCGCCCAAGAGCGCCTTGACGCGGGGAATGATCTTCTCGGGCTTCTTCTCTTCTTCCGGGTCGGCGTCCCAGCCGAGTTGGAAGTCGATGCGCCAGACGTTGTCGGGCTGCATGTGCAGCAGCACGCTCTGGTTGCGGTGGAATTCGGGGTCGAACCAGAACCAGCGCTCGGCCGGCCGGTCGAGCTTCATCTTCACGTCGGCAATGAGGAAGCGGTCCTTGAACTGCCGGCCCTTGCTCTCCAGCCCCAGCAACCCGCGCATGCTCGAGCGGCTCCCATCGCAGGCCGCGACATGATCAGCCTCGAGCTGGTACGCCCCGTCGGGTGTCTCGACCGTCAGCTCGACGTGGTCTGCGAGCTGCACCACGCCCGTGACCTTGTTCTTCCAACGCACATCGATCAGCGGCAACTCGGACACGCGTTCGGCCAGAAAACCTTCCACGTAGTACTGCTGCAGGTTGATGAAGGCGGGGCGCGCATGGCCCGCTTCCGGCAGCAGGTTGAAGCTATAGATCTCCTCGCTCTTGAAGAACACACGGCCGACGTTCCAGGACACGCCCTTGTCGACCATGCGCTCGCCACATCCGAGCCGATCGAAGATCTCCAGCGTGCGCTTTGCAAAGCAGATGGCGCGGGAGCCGGTGGACAGCGTGTTGTCGTTGTCCAGAAGGACCACCGGAATCTGGTGCTGCGCCAGATCGATGGCCAGCGCCAACCCCACCGGGCCTGCGCCGACGACGACCACGGGGCGGCGCACCGACGCCTCGGCGTCCTGGTCGGGATGGCGCTTGTAGTCGAAGCGCAGGCTTTGGTAGTCGATCACGTGTTGTCTCCGTGTCCTTGTCTTCTGTACTGCTCCTTCCCCCGCTGGGG
>Ga0065714_10003072_pt1 | contig 13885 bp, 13 predicted proteins | sample MisRhiReplicate2_FD_59101 | JGI IMG/M metagenome (GOLD analysis project Ga0065714, IMG submission 59101) | Miscanthus rhizosphere microbial communities from Kellogg Biological Station, MSU, sample Rhizosphere Soil Replicate 2: eDNA_1 v2... | ecosystem: Host-associated > Plants > Roots >...
CCACTAAAGCCTACCCCTTGGTTTCCAAACACCGACTGAACAATGTGCTGATGTACGAGGTGGAAGACCAGTGGAAGATTGGTGCAGAAGCATATTACTTCAGCAAACAAAGACTGAATGACGGTACTACCGGAAAGAGCTATTGGACGGCAGGCCTAATGGCCGAAAAGCTTTGGGAACGTTTCTCGATATTCCTAAACCTTGAGAATTTAACCAATACCCGCCAAACTAAGTTCGACACTATTTATACAGGCACTATTACAGCACCTATTTTTAGAGACATTTATGCCCCTGTTGATGGTTTTGTTGTTAACGGCGGGATAAAATTTAGATTATAATTATACTTGTTACCACTGCACTCGCTTTGCTTCGGTAGTGCAGTGGTAACAAAAACTACTTACTTATCGTCTCTTTTATGTCACCACAGGTAAGCATACTTTCTCCAAAATAAGGGTTCTTTATTTCTTTTTGGTTACTCAACCACGATGCACCTTTATCATTTAAAGCCATTGGGCAATACTCTACATATACCTCGCCTGAATTTAAACCCGAAGCTTTTACGCGTTCTATAAAGTTTGTGCTTAACTCTGCAAATACAACTCTCTGTGCATCAATATCAGCTGCAGATCCTATTTTTGCTACCAATGTTGCCAAAGCCGCGCCATTAGTTAACGCTTTTGAGCCTAACTCAATTGCATTAGCAGCAACCTTTGCTTCTGCCACATCACCTTTAACAAGTGCATTGGTTAAGTGAACATAATGCTGATAAACTGCGTTTAATTTATCATCTTTTAAACTTACTGAAGAAGTAGTTGCTTCTGTAGTTGCACCATGTCCTTCACCTGCAGCATGATTGTGACCTTCATGAGCGTCAGCGCTTTCTGTTTTTTGTGGATTACCACATGCAGCAAATAAGGTTACTGCGGCCAAAGTAATTACGAAATTAGTTACTGTTTTCATCTTTGCTTTTTTTAAATGATTGTGTGTTTATTGTTATTTTATTTTAAGTCCTTCGACAGGGTTTTTGCCCTTTTTAAGGATGTACTCGCTGTATAAAAGGTAAGCTCCGGTTACTACAACCTGATCTCCATTTTTCAATCCTTCAGAAATCTCTACCTCATTGTTATTCTCCTGACCAGTTTTTACCAACCGGGGTTCAAAGCTGTCTTTGCCATTTTTAATCCACACATGCATGCCTTTTCCGTCTCTAACCACAGCATCAACAGGAAGGGTTAACACATTGCTTTTACTTTCTGAGGGAAGAAAAACATTTGCCTGTAAGCCCGGTTGCCACTGATTTTGAGGATTACGGATACTTCCTCTGATTTGGGTAAGCTGCGTGCCCGATTGAAGCGCTGGAGTAATAAAGCTAATGGTCATTTCCTGAGACTGATCTTCCCAACCGGCAATAACTACCTTCACTTTCTGACCCGTCTTAATATTTTTCGCCTCATTTGGATAAACATCTGCCTCAACCCATAACTGCCCATATCCCTCCAATCTTAAAATTGGGTTGCCCTCTGTTACATACTGGCCCTGAGTTACTGATAACTCCGCCACTACTCCACCTTCAGGTGCATAGAAAACTACATATGGATCTTTTTTCTGCGTTTTAACAATCTGCTGTATCTGATGTTCAGATTGCCCGTATAGCAATAGTTTTTGCTTGGCAGAAGCTACAATCTGTAGCTCTATTTGATCGCCTTTAAATTGTTTTTCTTGTGCTACTGCCATCAGGTATTCCTGTTGTAGGGTAGCCAATTGTTCGGAATACAGCTTGTATAAAGGTTGCCCCTTAGCCACTTTTACACCCGTTTCTCTTATGTACAATTCTTCTATCCTACCTGCAATTCTGCTAGAGATGTAACTGCTTTGCTCAGGGTTAACTACCAGTCGGCCGTTCAGCTGTTTGGCTCCCCCCAGGTTACCTGTACCGATCATTACGGTAGTAATATTTGCCAGTGCCTGACGTTTCTGATCTACCTTTAATGCCTTATCATTGCTGTTTTTTTCAAATGGAACCAGGTCCATACCGCAGATAGGGCAAGTACCCATCTCATTTTTTATCACCTGAGGGTGCATAGGACAAGTAAACGTTAGTTGTTTTCCTTTTGCCGCATCCTCACTTGATTGTTCTGGATTACTGCAAGCAGCAACAAATACCGACGGAACCAAAGCCAGCAAGGCCATCTTTTTTATAAATAATTTCCGTTCCATAACTTAATTTCCTTTGTTTTCTGTCATTTTTATGAAGCTTTCGCTATCCACCAGATAGGACGCATTTTTACTTACCTGCCAGCTACTGATGTCCTCTTTAATCTGGATCATTCCTGCAATGGTAATACCCGATTTTACTATTTTTGGGATAACAACATTGCCCTCTTTTTTAAAAACTACCGTTTTATTACCCAGAGATACTGCTGCAGATTCCGGCAACCACCAGGAGGCCGACAGCAATACAGGAATTCTGGCAGTAAGCAACTCACCTACTCTAAAATTCGGCTTGTTCAAGTAAATACGCGCGATGGTAAAGTTTACTCCATCTTTAAAAACAGGCTGTATCATCCCAATACTAGCTGATTGAATCGTGGTTTTATCGGCAGTTTTATAGAACACAAACTTGTCACCCTGTGCTACAAGCGAGGCCAAAGCAGGTTTTAAGGAGAACTCGGCGATCAACTGACTTGCATTGTAAATAGTAAAAAGCGATTGCCCGGCACTCACATATTGTCCTACTCTTAACAACACTGGTGAATTCACAGGCACCGCACTTACCGGTACGGCTGAAGATGAACTCCCACCACCTCCCATGCTACTCATTCCATCTCCACCAGATGACGGTGCNGCTGCNGCAGCAGCAACAGGCGCGGCAGCNGCAGATTTTTCGAGGATATATCCATCTGCATTGCTATATACCGGAATGCGATAATTTACCTTTCCGGTTCTTAATAACTTGCCGATATCTGAAGCACTCATTCCCAACAACATTAGTCGTTGTTTAGCTCCCTGAAGCATGGCCTGATCAGTTCCGGTACCTTTAAGGAATAATAATTCCTGTTGTGCAGCAGCCAGATCAGGAGAATAAACTTCCATGATCAGTTGTCCCTTTTTAACAGGCTGATAATTGTATTTGATTAGCAGGCGCTCTATTCTTCCGCTTACTCTGCTGGCAACACTATTCTGATTCCTTGTATCGTAATTGATGATACCCTGGGCCTCTTCTGTGAATATTTTCGTACCATATTCTGCCTTAATTACGGGCAGTGTTGATACGACCTGCTCATTTGAAGGTTTTAACAGATGAGAAAGGTTGCTGTCAATAGTTACCACACCGGGATCATCATGATTAGCATGTTTATTGTCCTTTTCGCGCTTACAAGAGCTAAATACCAATACGCCGATTAGTACCAGCGCCACCAATGCGTAGGTCTGCAGCTTAGCGATATAGTTCTTTCTCATAATCGGCTATCATTAAATAAAGTTTCAATTTCTCATCCAAAACACTGGTTTGCATCATGGTCAATGCTTCCCAGGAATCAATGACTTCGGGCAGTTCCATTTTGTTTTCACGGTAATTCAAAAAGTTAACGTCCAGCGTTTTTTTCAGCGTTGGAATAATCTTGTTTTCCATGGCATCTATACGCTTTTGCATAGATTGAATTTCGAACTGCATGCCGTAGAGCATTCCTTGAGTTTCCTGCAGCATTGCAGCTTTCTCTTTGCCCATGGCCTGCACTTCGTATTCCATCCCTTTTACTTCCGATTTATACATTTTTGACGACCAGGGAGCAATTGGAATACTTACCATCCCCATTACGCTAAAAGCCTTCGGCATCATCTTAGTTAAGGGCGACATGTGATCGAACCGCAGCTTAAAATCAGGTCTGCTTTGCTTTTTCATCGCTTCAATGTTCAGCTGCATCGATTGGATGTTATAGTCCATTTTCTTGATGTCATTTCTGGCCATTGCCAAACTACCGGTATCAATAGCGGTGGCCTGTACAAACTTTGGCTGATAAGTGGTATCAATGGCTATATCTGCATTTCCCGGTTGATTCATTAAACTGTTTAACCAAGCTCGAGATTTAGCAATATCGCCTTCCTGCATACGGATCATGTTTTTGTTTTCTTCCAGTTTTGCAGTGGTTTTATATACACTACCCAATTTGGATTGATTGAATGGATACCTGATCTCTTCAATCTTCTTCATGGTTTCCATGATCTTCTCGTTCTGCTGCAATACGGCTATTTTTTGTACCGCAACCAGCCAACCGAAATACAAACGTTTTGCTTGTGTTTTGTATTCGTTTAGGGTAACACCACGAGTTTCGTTCTCAGCCTTACCCTTTGATTCGATATAGCGTTTGTTGGCATTCAGCTTAGTCATGTTTGGAATGTCCTGCTCCAACTGGATCATTACGGACCCTTTATCCCTATCGTCCATAAGTTCCTGCCCGGGATAAGGGGTCATAAAAGTACCCACACCAACCATTGGTGCCATCCATGCTGTTGCTGCTTTTGCGGTATGCTTATAGCTCTCGGCTTTTAAACCGTACGACTGCAATAGCAGGTTGTTTTTATCTATACGGTGCAAAATCGTGTCTAACGAAAGCACCTCTTTTTGTTGTGCTGTAGTATAAAATGGCAGCAACAACAATATCCATGTTAATCTCTTAATGATGTACATCGTGAACCTCCAATTTTCCATATTTCCTCAATTCATATTCTTTCGACATTAAAAAGATGAGTGGTGTAACCAGCAAGATGTGTGTAGAAGAAGTCAACACCCCACCTATCATAGGCAATACTATTGGCTGCATAACATCAACCCCTACTCCACTTGCCCATAATACCGGTACCAATCCGAATAGCGACACGCAAACGGTCATCAATTTTGGTCTTAACCTTTTTGCTGCTCCGTGAATTACATATTCTCTGAGGTCTTCCTTAGTAATTGTCTCACTTGAATTCCCTTTTAATTTGATCAGTTGCTGCATCCCATCGTTGAGGTAAATGACCATCACAATTCCGGTTTCTACGGCAATTCCAAACAGTGCAATAAAGCCTACCGCTACCCCAACTGAGAGGTTAACTCCCCAGAAATAAATCATGTAAGCTCCTCCTATTAAGGCAAAAGGAACAGTGATGAGACTTAAAAAAGCCTCTCTGATGGAGCGAAATGCAAAATACAGAGAGAAGAATATGATCACTAAAACCACCGGGGCAATCCACATCAGGGTTTGCTTACCTCTAATCAGGTTTTCGTACTGACCACTCCATTCCAGGAAATACCCTTCAGGAAGAACACCTTTCTCTTTATTCAATTTCTCCATTGCATCCTTAACTGTGCTTCCCAAATCTCTATCGCGCACGTTAAACATTACTGCACCACGCAGAATCGCATTATCAGAGCTGATCATTGGCGGGCCATCTTCAAATTTCACATCAGCTACTGCCGACAAAGGAACTTCGCCAAAAGAAGCCGATTGAATAGGAATTCTCTGAATACGCTCTACACTGTTGCGATATTCCTGAGCCAAACGTACACTGATTGAAAAGCGCTGTCTGCCTTCAATGGTATTGCCAATCGTTGCACCGCCTAATGCACTTTCTACAACCTGATTAACATCGTCTACATTTAAACCATATCTGGCCAATTCTTCTCTTTTTACATCAATAGATAGGTATTTACCCCCTGTGATTGGCTCTACAAATAGATCGCTCACACCGGGTGTACCTTCTAATGCTGCTTTTACTTTTTCTGATACTGAGGCAATGGTATCCAGATTTTGTCCAAAAACCTTTATCCCCACATCGGTACGAATACCGGTGGCCAACATGTTAATCCTGTTGATGATCGGTTGTGTCCACCCGTTTACCACACCCGGAATTTGAAGCTTGGCGTCCAGCTCTGTTACAATATCCTTTTTGGTGATGCCTTTTCTCCATTCGCTTTTCGGTTTCAGTGTAATGATCGTTTCAATCATACTGATCGGCGAGTTATCTGTAGCGGTATTTGCCCTACCTGCTTTTCCTAAAACCTTATCTACCTCAGGTACCGATTTAATGATCTTGTCCTGCACCTGTAATATCCTTTTTGCTTCTGCATTAGAAACATCGGGCAAGGTTACTGGCATAAACAGAATGCTCTGCTCATCTAATGGGGGTATAAACTCTGTACCCAAATTTTTAAGCAATGGTATGGTGATCAGCAATGCAATGATATTAATGGCAATAGTTGTTTTTCTCCATTTCAATACCGTTCTGATAATCGGCTCATATACCTTTTCCAGCACTCTGTTTACAGGATTTGCATTGTCAGGCCTGAATTTCCCTTTCATAAAGAAAGAGATGAGTACTGGAGCCAGTGTGATCACCAACAAAGCATCAACAATCATGATGAATGTTTTGGTGTAAGCCAGCGGGTGAAACAATTTACCTTCCTGTCCGGTTAACATAAACACCGGTAAAAAAGAGGTAATAATAATTACCGTTGCAAAGAACACGCCTCTTGATACCTGTTTGCTGGATTTAGTGATTACCGCCAGGCGATCTTCTTCGCTAATCCAATCCGGAGATTTGCGAAATATATTTTTAAACCAGTTCATCATGATGTTGTCGTTTTATTTTGATCCTTTTCCCACTCCTGATATCGCTCTGCCAAATGCTTATAAGCATTCTCACTCATGATGATTCCATTATCCACAATTACCCCAATGGCCAGCGCTATACCGGTCAGTGACATAATGTTCGATGAAATATCAAAGGCATTGAGCAGGATAAAACTTGCTGCAATGGTAATAGGGATTTGTATAATGATACTTAATGCACTGCGCCAGTGAAACAGGAATACAAATACAATTAGGGAGACTACAATCATCTCCTCAATCAGGGTGTTTTTTATCGAGTCGACAGATTCTTTAATCAGCTCGCCTCTATCGTAAACAATATCAAATTTTACGCCTTTAGGCAGGCCTTTTGATACTTCCTTCATCTTTTCTTTTACGCGATCAATTACCTCTGCGGCATTTTCGCCGTAACGCATGACCACGATACCACCTGCACGTTCACCTTTACCGTCCTGATCGAATATCCCTAACCTGGTTTCTCCTGTCATTTGAACTGTAGCCAGATCGGATACCTTTATCGGTGTACCATTCTGGTTCTTTACAGGGATGTTCGAAATTTCTTCTATAGATTTAAGGTAGCCTGAGGTTTTAATGATATACCCCATGTCGCTCATCTCAAACTTTCGTCCGCCCGACTCGTTGTTATTGCTCCTCACCGCAGCAATCACCTGGGGCACGCTAAGTTTATAATACAATAACTTGTTTGGATCTATTGAGATTTGGTATTGTTTCTGAAACCCACCAAACGAAGCGATTTCACTCACCCCGGGAACCGTTTGCAAGGCAAACTTCACATACCAGTCCTGTATTGCCCGTTGCTCTCCTAAATCCATTTCAGGAGCATCTAATGTATACCACAATACGTGGCCTACCCCTGTTCCATCTGGACCAAGTTGTGGAGACAAGCCTTCAGGCAAGGTTCTGGATATGGTACTGATCCGCTCCAAAACACGTTCTCTGGCCCAATATACATCTACATCATCTTCAAAAATTACGTAAATAAAACTCATCCCAAACATGGAAGAACCCCTTACATACTTAATTTTCGGGATACCTTGCAGGTTGGTTACCAGCGGATAGGTTACCTGATCTTCTATCAATTGTGGCGATCTGCCCATCCACTCTGTAAATACAATCACCTGATTTTCTGAAAGATCAGGGATTGCATCTATGGGATTCTTTTGTACGGAGAAAACTCCCCATACAAATAACCCGGCAGAAAGTACCAGCACAATAAATCTATTGCGCATCGACCATTCTATAATTTTATGTACCATTTATAATAACCCTCTTTCTTTTAGTTATTTTTTGTCTGTACCCTCTTTATCGTATTGGCAGCATGAAGGTAGTTTGCTGTAGTTTTCGTCTTTGGCTTTTACCTTTTGGGTATCATGTCCTACAGCGGCAATTTTTTGTTGAATACTTTGATTGGTGATTTTTGTACTGTCATAGTTTACTGTTAATACTTTCGATTTCACATCCCATACTGCTGTTTTAACGCCTTCAACTTTAAGGGCAGTTTCAATGCGTTTTTTGCACATCCCACAGTTTCCTGATACGTTGATTTTGTCAGTTTTAGATTGTGCAAATACAGCACTACCAAGGAAAGTCAAGCCGACTACCAAAAGAGATCTTAATGAGTTCATCTTAATAAGTTTTAAAGAAAATGATGTAAATAAAAATTGGGGTTACAGCAATGTTGCAACCAGGGCACGAATGTGCCAGGCATTAGAAAAGAAAGAGGGTATTATATTCTGTAGGTACAGTTTTTTAGGTAGACAGGTACTTGCTGTCCATCAGGTGGCGCATTGCTTAATGCTTCCCTTACTATTTTCACAGGCACTGGCGCCTGATAATTAACAAATAACTCTGGTGATATAATTGCAGTAGATGGCTGATCAAATTTATAAACCGTTTGGTTTACTTTTTGAGAACTCTCGACCTTAACTTGTTGCTTAACATCTTTACAGCAGGATTTCTTTTTAGATTCTGCCATAGGCATTTTACAGAAATCACATAGTTTGCCTGACTGCTTTGACATGCTCCAGCTTACCAGCTTGTCCATGCAATAATGAAAGTGCACAGCTGCCCCACTGGAAACCCCCAGATAGAAAATGGCAAGTATGGTAAGCAGTGTTCTTTTCATTATGGGTCAAAGATTGAAAAAAGAACGGAGAAACATTTATATAATTCCGTTCTTTTTTTATATCACATTTTATTTACAGTGCATTTTAGGCTTTATCCAGTGCAGACAATTGCTCAATACACTTGATTAAACTGTCTCTCCAATACGGAACTTCAATTCCAAAAGTAGTTTTGATTTTAGTTTTATCCATTACAGAAAACTTAGGTCGTGTAGCTCTTGTTGGGTATGCAGAAGTAGGAATTGGGTTAACTTTTACCTGTGTATTGCTGATATCAAAGATGCCTTTAGCAAAATCAAACCAGGAGATCGATCCTTCATTGCTGTAATGATATACCCCATATTCGGTTTTTCCCGAAGCAATGACATCGAGTATTGCACCAGCCAAATCAATGGCATAGGTTGGCGAACCAATCTGATCTGCAATGATGCTCAATTCGTCACGATCTGCTCCGAGTTTCAACATTGTTTTCACAAAGTTATTGGCGAACTCTGAATACAACCAGCTTGTGCGGATAATGTAATGCTCATTAAGGTTCTCAATAACATCTGCTTCACCTTCGAGCTTAGTTAAGCCATATATATTTATTGGTTTGGCTACATCAGCTTCTTTTAATAATTCAGGAATAGCTCCTTCAAAAACAAAGTCTGTAGAAACATGAACTAGTTTAGCACCAAATTCCTTGCAAAGCAAAGCGATATTTAAGGCTCCTTGTTTGTTGATTAACCTGCAAAGATCCACATCATCTTCAGCTTTGTCGACAGCGGTGTAGGCGGCACAATTAATTACATATGCAGGGGTTTTCTCAGCGAATAAAGCCCTTAGTTTGTCAACATCAAGAATGTTTGCTGCACTTTCATCGGGAAAGTCTAATGTATCGATATTTCTCTTTGAGGCAACTGCTTTTAAACATTGTCCCAGTTGGCCTGATGCTCCTAATACTAGCGTTTTCAATATAAATTGAGTTAGGTGATTATCTATTTAAAAAGGTTAATTTATTAATTAATACTTTTTTTCAAAAGTAGCATTATAATGGGAATCATAAACTAACATTCATTTTTAAATAATAGAAAAATTTTGACTCAATTACCTATAGAAAAATTGATTGGAATCCGAAAAATTGACCTAACGGCCTTACCTCTTCTTTTGGCAGGCTCCCACACACCAGATTTATTGACAACCCTTATTGCCTCATCAGCAAGCGAAGAGTTTACTTTATTTATAATCTGAATATGACTAATCAGGCCATTATTTTCAATTACAAATCGAAGAAACACTTTGCCTTGTATTTTTTTATTTTGGGCAACATGAGGATACCTCACTTCCTTCATGAGGTACTTGTAAAATGCATCCATACCTCCTTTGTATCCTGCTGGTACTGATACTTCTTTATAAGTATATTCTTTCCCCGCATTATCCTTAGCAACTCCCAATATCAACTTGCCAAGTTCATAGGTTTCAACGTATGTTAACCCTTCATTTAGCTCCTTTCCTTTAACCTCTCGGTCCCATTGACCATTGAGGATACTTCCTTCTGCAATTACCTTACTAAGGGTTTCTTTATCATATTCAACATAATACCCTTTTCCTTCCAATACAATATCATTACCTAAGCTATCCTTTGCTGATTTGATCAGATACTGTCTTTCAAATTCACCATTTATCGGATTGTAAATCGTATCGCGACATTCTTTTATCGCGTACAGTTTACCATTTGGATAGTAGCTATAAACATCCCCAACCATTTTACCTTTCTCGTAATGTGCATTTAGCATGGTTTTTCCATTCGGATAATAATCAACTTTTTGTCCTTGATATATCGGAGGGTCAACTGTCGTTACAAAACTTCTGCTTTTTATTTTCCCTGTCAGGTAAAAATCTACAATGGGAAAAACATTGATACTGGAATCTAATTCGTAAACCACACGTTTAAAATCAGCACTGTCCTTTTCAACTGTAAATTCTCCATTTTTTTTTACGTAAACGGCTTCCTGAGCAATTGCATATTCTTTAATTAGAATCAACATCAAAAATATAATAAAAGAAGATGATGCCTTATTCATAATTCCCCTCCCATTCCTCATTGATCAGCGAATATAAAACCAGGTCTAAGAACTTTCCGTTTACCTTTTCAGCCTGTCTTAGAACGCCTTCTAGCTGGAAACCAAGTTTCTTGGGAATTGCCTGACTTTTCAAATTCGTAGTAGCTGCTTTGATCTCGATACGATGCAATCCCAGTTCCTTAAAACCATAATTAATCAATGCTCTACAAGAACGAATCATAACCCCCTTATCCTGGGCACTTTCTGTGAGCCAGTAACCAATTGCAGCATTTTCATTAAAAAGATTCAGATAGTGCAACCCGATCCTACCTACTGACTGTTCATTGAACAGGATTACAAAGCTCACCTCCATGCCTTGTTGGTAAAGTAGCTGGCAATTCTTAATGTAGTTGATAAAGTCATCCACAGATTGCATGTTAGGTACCCAAGGCAGAAACTCAGACAGTTGCCCTCGACTACTATTTAAAGCTTGAAATAAACCTTCTGCATGTCTTTCGGCCGTTAGTTCCAGTCTGAGATTTTGATCAATAGTTATTACCATTTCTACTACGCTTAATGCCAGTAGTAAAATTATCTATTTTAACATGGTAATCTCTAAAAAATGAGATTTATTTTGGGGGATTTATGTGTTGAATTACTCCATCAAGCAACAATGATAGCTTTTTAGCCCCAAATCTATTTAGATGATCCCCATCATGGAAATCTGAAATATCAAATGAATTATCTCTTAATAAGTTTACATAAGTTACATTATTATGATGAGCGGCTAAATCTGACATCAGATGGGTGGTTTGGTTCAGTTGCTTCGCATCAAGGTGTTCGAAATATGTTTTATAAGCAGGCGGAGTATAAAATAACACCTGTATGTTTCTTTGTTTTGCGAAACNAATGATGTGTTCCAGAACAGCTTTATTCTNTGCAAAATACTCTTCATNTATTCCGGTATGTCTTTTGGCGGCGATTGTTCCGCTGTTAAGGAAAGCTGCTTTATCCATCATCGTTTTGTGTTCTCCCCAGCCCAGATTGGAAGAAGTAAGGAGACTGTTCTTTTTAATATAATACAGGTACAGTTTGTCCATATTCTGCTCAAACCGACCGAATATTTCAAAGTGACTGAAAACATCATCCGTTGCCTTAATTCCACAGTAGATTTCATAATTTTTTAATCTCCAGCTTTCATCATTATGCCTCAAAGAGCTATATAAACTAAAATAAGAAATAGGCACAACAATAAATTTCAAACTTTTCCAGGTGGTGTCATATTTTTCGAGGATGTCATCATCCAAATCCAGTGATTGCGAAACATAAGCCGCATTGAAAGATTTCTCCTTAACAACGGCTGGGTTAATTCCATAAAAAGCATGTGAACTCCCTAGAAATAAAACAGCTATCTCACTTGTGTGCACTTTTAAATAGTTACTCTTAAGCTCATAATCATTTGGGATATGACGAAGGAGAAATTCTGCAAGAATTCCAAGAACCAGTATTGGAAGCAGAAATAGAAAGGTGGATTTCAGAAACTGTCTCATATTAAAACTGGAAATAAATAAATTGTTGTTTTTCGCCAGCGAACCAAACAATTGCCAGCACCAAAGTATAATAAAAGGCCCATCTAACCGGCTTAGGAAAGTTAAACCCGAAATTAGCAATAGCATACTCCTGCGTTCTGCCCCTCCATTCTATCAGTATAAACACAGCGATCAGTAACAGGATAGACCGCGGAAATATTTGTGGTTTGCTGAAAGCCGAAGTGGAGAACATGCCTCCAAGATATTCAAAAGCATGATGAAGATTTTTTGCTCTGAAAAACACCCAGGCAATTACAGTTAATCCGAAAGTTACACTCATGGATAAGATTTCCCTTAAATTAGGAAAAACTCTCCCCTGAGCTACCACATCGAGGTTTCTCCTATTTGTTTCAAAGAATATTGAGGGCATTATGTATAAGGCGTTTAAAAGTCCCCAGACAATAAAAGTCCAATTGGCTCCATGCCAGAAACCACTTACCAGGAATATGATAAATGTATTTCTTACCTTTTTCCAGATGCTCCCCTTACTTCCACCCAAAGGAATATACAGATAGTCCCTGAACCAGCTCGACAAGGAGATATGCCATCTGCGCCAGAACTCTGCAATGTCTCTTGAAAAATAAGGGAATGCAAAGTTTTTCAACAGATCAATGCCAAAAAGACGGGCTGTTCCTAAGGCAATATCAGAGTAACCGGAAAAGTCGCAATAAATCTGAAAGGTAAAAAACAAAGCCCCCAATATTAAAGTGCTTCCATTGTATTCAGATGAATTGTTGAATATCATATTGGCATATTCTGCACAGCTATCTGCAATAACGATCTTTTTAAACAAGCCCCATAAAATTTGCCTTAATCCGTCTACCGCTTTTGAGGTATCAAAAGTCCTTTCTCTTTTTATTTGCGGCAAAAGATGGGTTGCCCTTTCAATAGGTCCGGCAACAAGTAATGGGAAGAAACTTACAAAGAGTGAATAATCTATAAAGTTGCGTTCTTCCTTTATCCTGTTTTTATAAATATCTATGATGTATGACAAACCATGAAAAGTATAAAAGGAAATCCCTACTGGCAGCAATACATTTAAAGTGAGAAAACTTGGCGTAAAGCCTAACAAGGAAATACCATCAGCGAAGGAAGCCACAAAAAAATTGAAATATTTAAAGACTGCCAAAAAACCCAGGTTTATACTAATGCTCAGCCAAAGCCAAAAAAGCCTCACCTTTTTGCTACTGGCTTCGCTTATTTTTATTCCGGAATAGTAATCCAGCAAGGTTGAGAAAATCAGTAGAAACAGGAATCGGTAGTCCCAACAGCCATAAAAGAAATAACTGGAAACTAACAATAATCTGTTTTGAAGCTTGAGGTTGCCTTTTGTTGCAAACCAGTAAAGTAGAAAAACTACCGGTAAAAAGATGGCGAAACTTAAAGAGTTAAATAACATGACTCAAGAAGCATTAGAGCTAGATAAATGTAATAATTTCCTGAATCTATATGTGTGGCGTAAATTATACAATCGAATCAAA
>Ga0065714_10065022_pt1 | contig 13885 bp, 14 predicted proteins | sample MisRhiReplicate2_FD_59101 | JGI IMG/M metagenome (GOLD analysis project Ga0065714, IMG submission 59101) | Miscanthus rhizosphere microbial communities from Kellogg Biological Station, MSU, sample Rhizosphere Soil Replicate 2: eDNA_1 v2... | ecosystem: Host-associated > Plants > Roots >...
CGATTGCTCAGGGCTATTATAATTTATTGATGCTTGATAAACAATTGCAGATTGCAAAATCAAATTTAGATTTAAGCACCAACACCCTTTCTCTCACAGAAAAATTATGGCAAAGCGGCGACACGACTTCGTTGGGAGTTCAGCAAGCTACAGCTCAGAAACAATCTACAGAGCTTTTGATTACTCAATTAGAACAAAATATTGCGATTCAGGAAAATGCATTGAGCATTTTAGTTGGTGAAAATCCAAATAAAGTCAACAGAACCATTGAAATGTCTGACACTTCTTTACCACAGGACATTTCCGCGGGACTTCCGGCAGCAATGGTGAGCCGTCGTCCGGATGTTCGTCAGCAGGAATTGGTTTTATTGGAATCAAACTCAATCGTAGGAATTGCTCAGGCCAATATGTATCCTTCATTAAAAATCACAGCAGCTGGTGGAGTTAATTCATTTAAAGTTGATAACTGGTTTTCAATTCCGGCTTCTTTGTTCGGTTCTGTTTTAGGAGGATTGACTCAGCCTATTTTTCAGAAAAGACAATTGAAAACAGATTTAAATGTTGCCAAAATTCAGAGAGAAAAAAACGTTTTGGCTTTTCGTCAGTCTGTTTTGAATGCGGTGGGTGAAGTTTCTGATGCGTTGGTTTCCAACGAAAGTTTAAAAGTTCAGGAACAAAAAGCCAGCGAACAGGTGACAACTTTAAAAAATGGAATTAAAAGTGCCGAAATGCTTTATAAAGGCGGAATGGCCAATTACTTAGAAGTGATTACAGCTCAGGGAAATTCTTTACAGGCTGAACTGAATCTTGCGTCCGTAAAAAGACAGAGGTTGAGCAGTATTGTAGACTTGTACCGTGCTTTAGGTGGAGGATGGAAGTAGTAAATTAATTATATTGTTTGAAGTGCGGTCTTTTGGGATCGCATTTTTTTGTTTAAAGTAAAAACATTTTTAGCATCCGAATTGTCTTTCAGAGCGAAACGCAGTGAAGCGTGGAATCTAAGCTATATTTGTAGAGATTTATTTTGCAATATTGTTGCCGAGATTCCTACGGAAATCGAAGATTCGACGGAGTCAATGGCAAAGTGTACGTTGTATTATTTTTGAAATTCTTCATTAATATATTCAATCAATCCATCAAAATCCTTCTGAGAATATCCCAACTTCAAATAATGAATATCATCCGCTTTTCGATACCAGGTCAATTGTCGCTTTGCATATCTTCTGCTATTTTTCTTAATTTCAGAAATAGCAAAATCCAATTCCCATTCACCTTCAAAATATTTAAATAATTCTGAATAACCCACTGTATTCAAAGCTGTCAAACCTTTAAATTTTTCCAAACCTTTTGCTTCATCCAACAAGCCTTTCTCAATCATGATATCAACGCGTCGGTTGATTCTGTCGTATAATTCTTCTCTCGCACCTTCAATTCCGATCCGAATAACGTTAAAATCTCTTGAGTCTTGCGAAACAGCAATCAATTCAGAGTATTTTTTATTCGTTTGCCAAATAACATCTATAGCACGCAAAAGCCTTCTGTGATTATGAAAATCTACAACAGAAAAATATTCAGGGTCGAGTTCTTTCAACATTTCCTGAAGTTTTTCAATTCCTTCATGATCCAGAATTTCCTGTAATTTATTCTGATTTTTTTCATTGGCTTCCGGCAAATCATTAAGACCTTCAATGACCGCTTTTTCGTACATCATACTTCCGCCAACTAAAATGACGGTATCGTATTTTTCAAAAAGTTCGTTGAGTTTATTTAAAGCATCTTCCTCGTATTGTCCAATCGAATAATATTCCTGAACAGAAAGATTTCCTATAAAATGGTGAGTTGCTTCTGCCAATTCTTCTGCAGACGGAGAAGCGGTTCCGATGATCATTTCTTTAAAAAACTGGCGCGAATCGCAGGAAACAATTTCTGTATTGAAATGTTTTGCCAAATCAATTGCCAATCTCGTTTTTCCAATTCCGGTAGGTCCTACAACAGAAATCAAATTTTTCGCTTTCACAGTGCTAATTTAAATGTTTATCTTTGTACAACAATAAAAAAGTATGATTTTATCAATGACCGGCTTCGGTAGAGCCGAAGGTGTTTTTGAAGGAAAAAAGATTTCTATCGATATTAAATCACTGAACAGCAAGAGCTTTGATTTGAATATCAAAATTCCTCTACGTTATAAAGAAAAAGAATTTGAAGTAAGAAAAATTCTGAACGATAGAATCATCCGCGGAAAGGTAGATTGCTATATCAATATTGAGAATCTTGAAGAAACAAATGATGTAAAAATCAACAGAAGCCTGATTGATTCTTACATGAATGAGCTTAAAAATATAGCTTCTGACGGACCCGATTTTGAATACCTGAAAATGGCAGTAAGACTTCCGGATGCAATCACTTCAAGACCGGACGAATTAACGGAAGGCGAATGGGAATCTTTGGCGAAAATTGTCAATAATGCCATTGATAAATTCCAGGAATTCAGAAAAACTGAAGGGAAAATTCTTCACGAAGAACTGGAAAGAAATATCAAAAATATCGATAAATCTTTGGCAGAAGTCGTTCCTTATGAGGAAGTGAGAATTAATGCAGTGAAAGAACGTTACATGAAAACTTTAAAAGAGTTTGAAAACGTTGACGAAACAAGATTCTATCAGGAAATGGCTTATTTTACTGAAAAATTAGACATTCAGGAAGAAAAAGTAAGACTTTCCCAACACTTGAAATATTATTCTGAAGTGATGGAAAACGAAGATTTTAACGGAAAAAAACTAGGTTTTATTTCACAGGAAATCGGAAGAGAAATCAATACTTTAGGCTCAAAAGCCAATCACGCCGAAATTCAGAAATTGGTAGTGATGATGAAAGATGATTTGGAAAAAATTAAAGAACAGACTTTAAACGTATTATAATTTAGTTGTTAGTTTTTAGTTTTTGGATGAAAAATGTTTACTAAAATAGTCTTCAAAAGCTAAATACTAAAAACTAAACACCAATAACAAAAATGAATAAGGTTATCATATTTTCAGCGCCATCGGGAAGCGGGAAAACGACATTAGTAAAACATTCGTTGGAAGCAATTCCGGAATTGGAATTTTCCATATCATGCACAACGAGACAACCGAGAGGAAGTGAAGTTCATGCCGTAGATTATCATTTTTTGAGTCCTGACGAATTCAGGCAAAAAATTTCGGAAGATGCTTTTGTAGAATTTGAAGAAGTGTATACTGATAAATATTACGGTACTTTAAAATCTGAAGTCGAAAAGATCTGGAACTTGGGGAAAGTTGTTATTTTTGACGTTGATGTGAAAGGCGGGGTTTCCTTAAAAAAATATTTTGGTGAAAAAGCTTTGTCAATTTTCATAGAACCACCTTCCATTAAGGAATTGGAACGAAGATTGATCTCCAGAGGAACGGATGATGCGGAAACCATCAAAACCCGGGTAGCAAAAGCAGAAGAAGAAATGTCTTATGCGAAAGAATTTGATAAAATCGTGATTAACTCCGATTTAGATATTGCAAAAAGAGAAATAGAAAGTTTAATAAAAAAATTCATAGAAGAAACCAGAAGTTAGAGATTAGAAGTTAGTAAAACACCGGCAAATTCCGGATCAAATCTAACTTCTAATTTCTAAAATCTAACTTCTATCATCAAAAAACATTGAGGTTGATATGAGTACCGAAACATTAGAAAAAGCTAAATCTGCGATTCCTGTTAGAGGATTTTTAGATATAAAAGATTTGGTAATTCCTCAAGGAGAAGAATTGGTAAAAGCGATTCTTCAATTGAAAGAAGAGAAAAATGCGGTAATATTGGCGCATTATTACCAACCTGGAGAAATTCAGGATATTGCGGATTTCCTTGGAGATTCTCTTCAGCTGGCAAGACAGGCAAAAGACACGAATGCTGATATGATCGTATTCTGCGGAGTCCATTTCATGGCAGAAGCAGCGAAGATTTTGAATCCGACTAAAAAAGTTGTTCTTCCTGATACTATGGCAGGATGCTCTTTGGCAGACGGATGTTCAGGGGAAGGTTTGAGAAAGATGCGAGAGCAACATCCAAATGCTTTGATAGCAACGTATATTAACTGTAACGCTGAAACAAAAGCAGAAAGTGACATCATCGTAACCAGTTCAAACGCTGAAACGGTAATTGAAGCTTTACCGAAAGACAGACCGATTATTTTCGCTCCGGATAAAAATTTAGGAAGATATTTATCTCAAAAAACGGGTCGTGATATGATTCTTTGGGATGGAAGCTGTATCGTTCATGAAGCATTTTCAATGGAGAGAATTGCGCAGCAGTTGGCTGATAATCCTGATGCTAAATTAATTGCACACCCGGAAAGTGAGGAATCAGTGTTGAAGTTGGCTCATTTTATTGGTTCTACTTCTGCTCTTTTAAACTACGTTGAAAAAGAAGATTGTCAGAAATTTATCATCGCAACAGAGGAAGGAATTCTTCACGAAATGAGAAAACGTGCTCCTCATAAAGAATTGATTCCTGCTTTAGTTTTTGACGAAAGCTGCAACTGCTCAGAATGTTTTTACATGAAACGAAATACAATGGAAAAACTGTATTTATGTATGAAATATGAGCTTCCTGAGATCATTATCGATGAAGAATTAAGGCTAAGAGCTTTGAAACCGATTGAAGCAATGCTTGATCTTTCGAAAAGCATAAAATAAAGTACAACCAACGAAAAATATAAGAAATGAATAGTGCATTTAAAAAGGCATTCAAAATCTATAAATATTTGATTTCAATATTTATAGTTGTCTTTTTAATTTATTTTCTAGTAGATTATTATGACTTAGTTATCAATAGTTCTTACTCAACTATGACACTATTTTATGTGATGGCTTTGGTTATTTTTTATGCATTCATTTTTTCGTGCTGGTTTTGGTTAATAACTTCGATTACTATTATTCTTGATTTTTACACCAAAGAAACAAGATGATTTTTTATTTATTTTTTATGGAAGCATAAAAATTTATGTTTATCAAAGGTTCTTGCGAAAAGCTTTAACACCGATAGAGACAATAGTTAATCTTTTGATAGTATAGATAAACTAACAGCGGGTTTTCACTCGCTTTTTTAGCTTACAACTAATCCATTAAGTTTGTCATTCCGTAGGAATCTAAGCCATCATTTTTAAAGCTAAGCCAAGATTCCTACGGAATAACAAACCATATATTTACAAATTGAATTTAAAATAAGCAGTTTATACAATTTAAATATCAAACCATGAGCAAAATATTCTTAGAAGATGTAAAAATCTACGCTTACCACGGCGTTCTTCCAGAAGAAAACATCATCGGAACCTATTATATTTTAAATGCTGAAATTCACACAGATTTGTGGAATGCGGCAGTTTCTGATGATCTGAACGACACGATAAGCTACGCAGATATTAACGAAATCATTCATGACGAAATGAAGATTCAATCTAAATTGCTAGAGCACGTTGCAGGAAGAATCATTACTAAAATCAACGAGAAATTTAATCAGATTTCTTATATCAAACTAAGAATCACCAAAACAAGCCCACCGATGAAAGGTGAGATGAAAGGCGCAAGCATTGAGCTTGAAAAAAGTTTTTTATTAGGTGGAATTAAAGGAAATGAGTAATTTTCAGCTTAAAAAATCAGAATCAAGTGAAAATATTCAGCATAGTATCTCTGTTTCTTTCCATTGGAATTTTTGGGCAGAGCAACACGACTGCAGGTGATCCTATTTACAATTTCCCAAAAATAAAATCGAGCATTACGATGCCGGTTACAATTCCGTTGTCGGAAATCAGCAATATGATCAATGCTTCGGTAAAAGATCTGATTTTTCAGAATGATTCTTATAGTGACAACGATAATGACCAATTCAAAGTAAAAGTCTGGAAAACACGCCCGATACGATTAGTCGGAGATGCCAACCAGAATATTTTTATCGAAGTTCCTTTAAAAATATGGGCAGAAAAAGGAATCGGAACGTTGGGAGTTTACACGTATCAGGAAACGACTTTTGAAACGGTGATGTATTTTAAAACAGCATTAAGCTTCAAAAATAACTGGACGATCAGCACTTTTACACAACCAATGGGTTTCAAATGGGTCAAAAAACCTGTTCTGGATTTTGGGAAAATTCAAATTCCTATAACTTCTTTAGTAGAAAAAAGCTTAAAAGAACAGCAATACAAGTTTTGCAAAACGATCGATCAGCAAATGGCATCTCAGCTTAATTTTCAGCAATACGCTGTTTTGGCTTGGAACGCTTTTTCGCAGCCATTCAATATTTCGGAAGAATATAATACATGGTTAAAAATCACTCCAATTAATGTCAATATCACTCCTTTAAAATTCTATGGAAATCAAATTGATACCAATATAGGTATTGACATTTTTTCTGAAACCTACACAGGGACAAAACCCGAAGCTTCACAACCTGCAAAAGCTGTGATGAATTTTAATTTTATTCCGCTTTTAGCGGATCAATTTGTTTTACAGACCACTGCGAACATTCCATTTTCCGAAGCGACTGGTATTGCCAGAAAAATGTTTCTGAACAAAGAATACGATATAAGAGATTCTAAAGTAAAAATTACAGATATCAAAGTTTACGGTGAAGCAAACCGAATCATGATTGAAGCAGAAATGGAAGATTACATCAACGGAACCGCATTTATTTCCGGAATTCCTGTATATGATGAACTGAAAAAGAAAATCGTTTTGTCTGACACAAAATTCAAATTAAAAACCTCCAATATTTTACAAAAAACTGCCACACTTTTATTCAAAGGAAAAATCGTAAAAATGATCGAAGATGAATACGGAATTCCTACTTCTGATCTGGAAAATTCGTCTAAAAAAAGCATAGAAGAAGCATTTAACAAAGAATATTACAAAGGCTTGAAAATGAGCGGCAAGGTTTTCAATCTGAAACCTCATCAGATTCTTTTAAACAATTCCGGAATTACGGCTGTTATTGACACAAACGCAAATTTAAGATTTACTTTAAAAGGATTTTAGACCAACTATAAAACTAAAAACATTAATAAAAACATGAGAAAATATTTACAAATTATTGACAGACAAAGAGCTACAAAATGGGCAAGAGTTGCTAACATTGTTATTGACAGAATTGTTTTTAATTTACTATTTTTTGCGCTTGGTCTCGCAGGAGGAATCGTAGACGGAATTTTTGGAATATATTATTTTACCAAATTTTTTGATCAGTTAGCAGATTTGGGAAGGGTTGCAGATATTATTATAACGAGTATTATCTTTTTCTTTTATATTTTCTTTGTTGAATATCTTACAAAGGGAAGAAGTCTCGGAAAATTTGTGACAGGCACCAAAGTGATTATGATTGACGGCGAAGAGCCAACGGTACGGGATTATTTTATCCGAAATATTGCCAGGCTGGTTCCTTTCGATGCTTTATCTTTTTTAGGAGAAAACGGATGGCACGACACCTGGAGCGATACAAGAGTAATTAATATCAAAAATTATGAAGCTGAAAAACAGGCTAAAAGCGATATCGAAAGTCTGGGAAAGCAAGAAATCGCATAAAAACTTTGTTTTGAATTATAAAATCTTCTATATTTGCACCACTTAAAAATGGTACTTTGGCCGAGCGGCTAGGCAGTGGTCTGCAACACCATCTACAGCGGTTCGAATCCGCTAGGTACCTCACAAAAACTCCGATCTTTTGATCGGAGTTTTTTTTACTTATTATTCATCGGAATATTTAATTTTTACTTTCTGGAATAAAAATATATCTTATATGAACCCAAACAAGATTATTAGTAAAATCTTGACTTAATGTATCGTTGCAACTTAAGAACATAATAATCAAATCAATAATAACTGATTATGAATAAATACATTTAATAAATTCATTATTATTAAGTATTTATCAAATAAAATTGAACACCAAATACAAAACAGAATTAATTTTAACATTTTCTTAACTAAAACTTGGCTTCATAATTGAACGTACCACATTGTAAAGCTGAAAAGTTTGTTTAAAAATTAAAAATTTGAGTTATGAAAAACATATTGTTAACAGGTTTTTTATCAGTCATGGTGCTGACAGCCTGCAAAAAAGATGACCAAGTTGCAGAGAAATCTCTTGAACAGCAAAAAATAGAGTTTCAGGCAAGACAACTTGAAATAGAAAAGCAAAAATTAGCAATTGAAAAAGAAAGATTTGCTTACGAGGCTCAGAAAAGAACAGACAGTATTGCTGAAGTTCAAAAAGCAAAAGAAGCTGCAGCAGCCGCAAAGCCGCAGGTGATAAGAGAAACAAAAACAATCTACAGAGACAACCCTTCATCATCTAACAACAGCGTTGCCAACAATGGAGGAAGCTCATCACAAGGTACAACAGCTAAGAAAAAAGGAATCAGTGAGGCCGCAAAAGGTACTGCGATAGGTGTTGTAAGTGGAGCCGCTCTTGGTGCCCTTGTTAACAAGAAAAACCGTGGTGGTGGTGCTGTAGTTGGCGGTATTATTGGTGGTGCTACAGGTTACACATTAGGTAGATCACAGGATAGAAAAAGCGGACGAGTACAGCCGAGATAAATAAAATCATTTCAGAAAACAATAAAAGATTGCTTATTTTTAGGCAATCTTTTTTTATGCTTTTAATTTTACTCACCATAATTGTTATTGTTCCCGCTCTTTCAGGTTGGGGAAAATTATTTGAGACCATCTTTAAAACCCAGTTAAATAAAGAGATTTCAGGGAAAATCATTCTTGGTATTTTTGGAATCTCAATTGCCTGGACTGTTTTAGCTTTTTTTATTCCGATAAATTTATATGTTGAGGTTCCCACAATCTTAATAGGTCTACTCTACTTTTTTAAGGAAAAATTACATCTTCATCTGGATCATTTTTCTCGAAAGGACTATTGGTTATTAACAATAAGCTCCCTATTTATTTTATTTTGCGGATCATTTCATCCTTACATTTTAGACCATTTCGGATACTACTTACCAAGCATACAATGGCTGAAAGAATACGGTCTGGTAAAAGGAATTTCAAACCTTGATCTTGTACTTGGTCAAATGTCGATGTGGCATATTTTCCAGGCAGGATTTTCAAATTTCACTGATCCTTTCTTAAGAATAAACACAGTTTTACTGATTGTATATTTACTTTACATTATTGAGAAAAAAAGTTGGATTCAACTATGCTTTCTTCCCGTTTTACTTTTGTTTTCGCAATCCCCAAGTCCTGATTTGCCTGTAATTATTTTTTCTTTGATTGTTTTAAACGAAATTCTTTCCAACAACAAAAACACAGCAATCCTCTTTGCTTTTTCCGTCTTTGTTTTTGCGATAAAGCCAACAATGATCTGGTTACCGATCTTTACTTTTCTCCACTCTATTTTCATTATCAAATCTCAATTTAAAAGTGCAATCCCGGGAATTCTAATTTTCTTTTTATTTTGTTTAAAAAATATCTGGACATTCGGATACCCAATTTTCCCCATCTCGATTATTGACTTAGGATTTATTTGGAAGCCCAATCAGGAGTTATTAAAATCCTCTTCTCAATTTGCAATTTTAAAAACCTTTGACAATCAGTATTCTTATCCGGAAATACAAAAATTCTCAACATTCGACTACATTAAAAACTGGCTGTTTTTAGATGGAATTAAATCTGTCATCAATATTTCATTTGTTTTAAGTTCAGTTATTTTCATCATTTTCACTTTTATTAAAAAAAATAAAATCATCACTTTTATTTGTATTTCATTGATCATAAAAAGTATTTTAGTTTTACTATTTTCAGCACAATACAGGTTTTTCATCGATGTATTTTTTGTGATTATTTTTGTAATGCTTTTTACTTATTTGAATGAAAAGAAATCGTTCTTAATTTATTCAGTATTAATGACATTTTTCGTCAGTTTTATAACTTTTCCTTCTGTTGCAGCTCAATTCATTCCAAGTTACAGAATGTCATCATTCATGGGAAAATTTAAATCTGAACAATTATATAAACCTTCAGTTTACAAATATAAAAAATACCACTCTTTCGAAACAGGAAATTTGAAATTTAATGTCTCAGAGAAATATCCCTTTAACTTTGATACGCCGATTCCCGCAATTTCTGAAAGCTTCATTTTCGACTATCAAAAAGCAGGAATCTTCCCTCAGTTGATTGATAAAAATAATATCCGAAAAGGTTTTATTTCAAAAGAAATGACGGAAAGTGAGCAAAAACAGGTCGAAAAAATAACTGATAAAATCACAAACTCTTATAAATAGTATCAATTCAAAGACTTTATTATCTGAATAAAAAACGGTAATTTTGTAGTATGTTCAATACTTTAGGGAATCTGCTCAGCCTGACGACTTTCGGTGAAAGTCATGGTCTTGCATATGGCGGAATCATCAATAATTTTCCGGCTGGTCTGGAAATCGATTTAGAAAAAATCCAACACGAGCTTGACCGAAGAAAACCTGGTCAGTCAGCTATCGTGACACAACGTAAAGAAAGTGATACTGTGAAATTTCTTTCAGGAATTTTTGAAGGAAAAACTACCGGAACTCCAATCGGTTTTATGATTGAAAATGAAAATCAAAAGTCGAAGGACTACGATCACATTGCACAATCATATCGTCCGAGTCATGCAGATTTTACCTACGATCAGAAATTCGGAATCAGAGATTATCGCGGTGGCGGAAAATCTTCTGCACGTGAAACCATCAATTGGGTGGTTGCGGGAGCTTTGGCAAAACAACTTTTATCAGATATCGAAATTAATGCTTACGTTTCTTCCGTAGGCGAAATTTTCTGTGAAAAACCCTATCAGGATTTAGATTTTTCTAAAACCGAAAGCAATGAAGTCCGTTGCCCCGATACGGAAACTGCCGAAAAAATGATTTCAAAAATCAAAGAAATCAAAAAAGAAGGCAACACAATTGGTGGAACGATAACTTGTGTGATCAAAAAAGTTCCTGTCGGAATTGGCGAACCTGTTTTTTCTAAATTACAGGCAGAATTGGCAAAAGCAATGCTCAACATTAATGCCTGCAAAGGTTTTGAATATGGGAGCGGTTTTTGTGGTGCTAAAATGACAGGAAGCGAACATAACGATGCTTTCAATACAGATTTTACCACAAAATCAAATCTTTCAGGCGGAATTCAGGGTGGAATTTCAAACGGAATGGATATTTATTTCCGTGTAGCTTTTAAACCTGTCGCAACTATTTTAAGGCCTCAGGACAGTGTTGATAAAGACGGAAATGCCGTTACCGTAGAAGGAAAAGGAAGACATGATCCATGTGTCGTTCCGAGAGCTGTTCCGGTGGTGGAAAGCTTGGCAGCTTTCGTATTGGCCGACCTGTTTTTGATCAATAAAACAAGAAATATCAATCAATTTTAAACATAAATATTTTAGGTAATGCAAAATTACTGGGAAAAAAGTATCTCTTTCGAAGAGTATCTTGAAATCGGAAAACATAGATTAGAAAACCCTGCCAATCAACAGGAAATCGATTATAGACAATATTACGAACTGGGACTTCAGAGAATCGACAGAACATTAAAAAAGTATGTTCCTAATGAAGATCAGTTAAAAGAATTAGAAACCAAAAACTTTGACGGAAAAATTTTAATTATTTCAGAAGTTTGGTGTGGCGACGCAAGCTCAACCGTTCCTGCTTTGGTGAAATTTTTCGAAGGTAAAAATGAGGTTAGAATTTTCCTTAGAGACAGTGATAAAAGCTTAATCAATCAATTCTTGACCAACGGAACAGAATCTATCCCTAAAGTTATTATTCTGGATAAAAATTTTAACGTAAAAAATTCCTGGGGACCACGTCCAAAATACGGTAAAGAATTGTTGATGAAATACAAAGCTGATCCTGAAAATTATACAAAAGATCATTTTTATAATGATTTGCAATTGTATTATGCGAAAAACAGAGGAAAAGACGCGGTTCAGGAAATATTGGAGTTGTTGTAGTTTTTATTAATAATTTAGTTATCAATAATATTACATTTAGTCTGTCATTCCGTAGGAATCTAAGCTGAATTTATAAAATTTATTCTGTCAATAATTTGTTGAGATTCCTACGGAACGACAAAAATGCAGTTTAATTTTTTCCATTTAAAACAATTTTTATTAAACAGTAAAAATGAAAAAAAATATAATTTATATCGTATTAATTGCAATTATCGGAGTAATCGCTTTTGTTCCCGGAGTAAAAGACAAGTTGAAAGATGTATTCTTTCCGGTTGCAACGATAGAAAGTGCCGTACATATTGAAGCAGATGATTACGATGTAGACTTGCAGGGAATCAACGTTCCAAGTACCAACATGAAGAATTTCAGAAACAAACCTGTTTTTTTGAATTTTTGGGGAACATGGTGTCCTCCATGCAGAAAAGAATGGCCATCAATTCAAAGATTGTATGACCGGAGAAAAGACAATATAGATTTCGTTTTGATTGCGATGAAAGATGAGGAGCCAGCTGTAAGAAAATTTCTTAAAGAAAATAATTATACCGTTCCCGTGTATATTGCACAAAGCCCTATCTCAGAAAAAATACTTCCAAAAGCATTCCCTACAACGTTCCTGCTTGACGAAAACGGAAGAATCCTCATTAAAGAAGACGCAGCAACAGACTGGGATTCAGAATCTATTCATCAGTTTATAGATAACATCATTAAATAAGTTTTAACTTAAATTATAATTTGTTGGTACAGAATTTGCGAAGTTTAGAGAGTTGAAATTATTTTAAAACAAACACAAAATGAAATATTCAAAACTTAATTTAGCTAAAGAAGCAATCAGTCACAAAGGCTTCGTAAAAAAAATACCTGACATTTTCAGAATGGTAAAAATGTGGAAAAGAGGAGAATATCCTGTAAAATCGATAGATCTTATTCTACCGTTAGTCGGTCTTCTTTATGTTATTTCTCCCATAGATATCATTCCTGATTTCATTATTGTTGCAGGAGTTTTAGATGACATTGCTGTCTTATCTTTAGCAATTCCAAAACTGATCCGTGAAGTAGATAAATTTCTACTTTGGGAAGCCGAACGAAAATACAGCACAGACGGCTCGAAGATAATTGATGCTGAAATTATATAATAAAATAAAATAAAATTAAACCATTCCTTTTCGGGATGGTTTTTTTTTGTAAATGATCAGTTGCTTCTAGTTAATTTCAAAATACGAATTCACATTTTCACCTGCGAAGCAAAATTCACAATTGACTTTTAACATCATTTCCTTAAATTTGCAATATCTAATAAAAAATAATGGAAAGTAAAAAAGAATTCTTTTTAGAGTGCTACAAGCTTGGCATCATCAAATTCGGAAGATTTACCTTAAAAAGCGGAATTGAAAGTCCATTTTATGTAGACTTAAGACCTTTAGCTTCAGATCCTAAAATTTTGAAAAATTTGGCAAATTATTTATTGGAAATGCTTCCTTTAGATAATTTCGATCTGATCTGCGGAGTTCCTTATGCTGCACTTCCGATGGCAACTGCGATGTCTCTGGAAAGCTATATTCCATTAATTATTAAAAGAAAAGAAGCTAAAAACTACGGTACGAAAAAACTGATCGAAGGAATTTACCAGAAAGGGCAAAACTGCCTTTTGGTAGAAGACGTGATCACTTCCGGAAAATCTCTGATAGAAACCATTGCAGAAGTTGAGCAGGAAGATCTTAAAGTTGCCGACATCGTTGTCGTTTTAGACAGAGAGCAAGGTGGAAAACAGCTTTTGGAAAGCAAAGGATACAGAGTTCATACTCTTTTCAATATTTCAGAAGTTTGTACGATTCTACAGGAAGAAGGTGAACTTTCTGATGACGAAGTAAAAAGAATTCAGGATTTTCTTGCCGGAAAT